>Ga0065711_1029310_pt1 | contig 36711 bp, 18 predicted proteins | sample Hoacrofraction12_FD_59098 | JGI IMG/M metagenome (GOLD analysis project Ga0065711, IMG submission 59098) | Hoatzin crop microbial communities from Cojedes, Venezuela - Epithelial fraction 12 v2 (version 2) | ecosystem: Host-associated > Birds > Digestive system > Esophagus > Crop | place... | reverse complement strand
CCTTCCCCTCTACACTGCCCTAGTGAGGCCCCATCTGGAGTACTCTGTCCAGTTCTGGGCTCCCCAGTTCAAGAAAGATGAAGAGCTACTGGAGAGAGTCCAGCGGAGTGCTACGAGGATGATGAGGGGACTGGAGCATCTCTCCTATGAGGAGAGGCTGAGGGAGCTGGGTTTGTTTAGCCTGAAGAAGAGAAGGCTGCGAGAGGACCTTAGAAATGCTTACAAATATCCGAAGGGTGGGTGTCAGCAGGATGGGGCCAAGCTCTTTTCAGTGGTGCCCAGCGACAGGACAAGGGGCAACTGGCACAAACTGAGGCACAGGAAGTTCCAGCTGAACATGAGGAAGAACTTCTTCCCTCTGAGGGTGACGGAGCCCTGGAACAGGCTGCCCGGGGAGGTTGTGGAGTCTCCTTCTCTGGAGATATTCAAGACCTGCTTGGACAAGGTCCTCTACGACCTACTGTAGGTGACCCTGCTTTGGCAGGAGGGTTGGACTAGATGACCCACAGAGGTCCCTTCCAACCCCTACCATTCTGTGATTCTGTGAACAGGCACAAACTGAAGCATAGGGAGTTCCAGCTGAACACAAGGAAGAACTCCTTCACTCTGAGGGTGACGGAGCACTGGAACTGGCTGCCCAGGGAGTTTGTGGAGTCTCCTTCTCTGGAGATATTCAAGACCCGCCTGGACGCCGTCCTGTGCAGCCTGCTGTAGGTGACCCTGCTTCAGCAGGGGATTTAGACTAGATGATCCCCAGAGGTCAGTTCCAACCCCTACCATTCTGTGATCCCGTGATTCTGTGAAAGCCCATCCCCAAGCTATAGAGGAGGAAGCCTTGTTACCACATTAACTTTCCGGCCAGCTCATAAAAAGGCTGTCAAAAATGAGGAATCTGGGGTTCAATGAAGTGGTGTTTTTCAGTGAAACCCTGCATACAGTGCTAAAGCTCTATTTAAACCTAATAAACATTTATTAATGTCCTTCAAGCACGAAGTAGCTGAATTCACTGAAGGCTCTGGTCTGAAAACAATCAGACCTGAAGTACAGGCAAGGTATGTGTGGGGAGAAGTATTTCACCAGTTCTTTTGGGCAAATCCTATGGAACTGCAAACTGTACAGCAGATCAAAACTGAAGAGAAGAGAGAGCCCCAGGTATAACACAAGCAACCACTGGGAACATACTAGAAGAAAGGCAAAGAATAGATTTAGGCCAGATAGAGACTGAGTTTTTTCCTAATAGGAAATGGAACTATAAGTGGAAGAAAGCATTTTTTTTTTGCTTTTTGATTCCTCCTTTGAGGAAACTGCCATTTTTTTTAATGTTTTCATCTACGTGGCCCCAAACTTTGGCTAACAATTTTGGTCAGAATACAGAATGGTACCATATGCTCATTCTGTGACAATTTTGTTAAACTAGCTGTCTTTTAATGGAAACATTAAAAAAAGTATTAAGTACAAATGCTGACAAAAGAGCTGTCACTTTACTGTTACAATATGTTTATGGTAAGGTTATGACACAGGCAGGTTTGAAATGTTTCCTGTTTCAATAAAAATCGCTTTTGTTTAAAAATAAAAAAATCTACTAGGTCTTGTTAGTTTCTTACCCTCCTTGCATGTAATTCATTTGAAAAAACTGCCAGTTTGTAAATTTTTTTATCTGAGGCCTAATGCTGTGTCACTGACCAGCAGAAAGCCACAGACATACTATTACACAGCAGTTTTTCAGACTACATTTGAGCGCTCTTGGAAATGGTGAATGAATCTTTTAAGACAGAAAGAAAAATAGGCAAAGCCTGTGCCTTCTCCCTCCCTGCTTTTCCTCTCTGTTTCCCCCATTTCCAATCTCTCTGAACGTTTCATCTTCTTTGGGAGTTCAAAAGACATTTCCTTGAAGCCCGCGGGAGCAAGGGGACCAAAAGCACAGGCTGTTGAGGGCTGTGTGCACACAAAATGTTGGGAAGAGGTCTACCACCTCCTCATGCTTTCACAGAATCACAGAATCACAGAATGGTAGGGGTTGGAAGGGACCTCTGCAGACAGTCTAGTCCAGCCCCCCTGCCAAAGCAGGGTCACCTAGAGCAAGCTCACAGGACCTCATTCAGGCGGGTCTTGAATATCTCCAGAGAAGGAGACTCCACAACCCCTCTGGGCAACCTGTTCCAGTGTTCCGTCACCCTCAGAGTGAAGAAGTTCTTCCTCTGGTTCAGCTGGAACTTCCTATGCTTCAGTTTGTGCCCATTGCTCCTTGTCCTTGCTTTCCCTTACCCTTGCAAAGCAAGCTGGGCTGTACGAGAGTGGTGCGTCAGGGTGGCTATCTGGGCCACGTCTTTGAAATGGTTTAAAGAACGCAGTCATATAGGCTAGAGCAGGGCGGGTGAGCAGAGCTGGGGCAGACTGGGGGCTGGATGGGGGCACCTAGGGGAATGAGGAATCCTCTGAACCAGCCCTGCCGAAATGGGGAATGAACATGGACTGGGGAGGAGTCCTTGCTGAAATCCAGAGTTCAGAGGTTTGTGTGGAAGTGTGAGGCTGGGTTCCCTCAGGACCTGGGAAAGGGTTTAACACAATAGTTTTCTGTGTCTATGTGTATGTGTGTGTTCCTTCTCTCTCTTTTTTTGATGGGGAGGGGAGAAGGTGATGTTAATACATTATTATCTTACGGGTTATGAGTTAGGGATGTAGAGATTTAAAGTATCTAAGGATTTCAGGGAGGCCAGAGAAAGGAAGAAGTGAGGGAGGGAGAAAAATACTACTAGAAGAGGAGTTGTCAAGAAAGTCTGAGTCCTAGTGCTACAGTGTATTAGCAGAAACAATATTTATTTATTTCTTAACAAAAGCAAATGCAGATGATGTTTCTGATAAGTCGGTGAAGAAATCACTGTTTGGCAGAGAAAAATGTCAACATACATGGCTCTTCATAGATTTGTCTGAACTGTATCTATGCAAAGTAGAGATAAATGCTAACATTTTGACAGGTGGGGACCGGTTTTAATATAAATAATTATTTTGTCACTTTTTAATATATCTTAAATCCTTTTTAAATGTTTCTGCTTAAAGATAACTCTTTTTCAAGTATCTACAAAAAGGTGCCTGAAAATGAAGAATGGAGAGTGTGGAGTAAAGCAGAACTAGATAAGAGACCTCAGGTATTTGCATTCTTTCGTCTTACAGCCACTTCCGTGTCTTCCCCAAATTTTTGTCCACTGTGTCTGTCATTAAACTACAACAACTTCTTTACCAGTCCAAAAATATGACCAAGTGCAACACATACAGGCAGTTCATTGTAGGTTTCTGAGGTACACCACCAGTCCTCACAATTTATGACAAGCTGATAATTTTGTGACATGCTTCTTAAAAAATGCAAACTAGCAATGTTTTTTACTAGAGCAATGGAATCTGAAATATTGTTTATTTTATAGTGTAAAGTATCAAAATATTGCTTAAAATTTTGCTTTGATAACAACAATACTTAACTGCTGTGTGGCCTCCTTTACCACATGCTGCTTTAACACCTTAATCACAAGAGAAAGAAGGAAGACTATTCTGGTCACCCTGATTTGCCTGAGATGTATATAAAGCTGTTTTCTGTAGCTTTTTGCCTTAAATTCTTTGTCTGTGGAGCTTTTCACACTTTTCCTCCAACGTACTCAATAAAAGCAACAGATGTCCCTTAACAGTAACTAAATCTCTCATTTTAATTCTTGAAGCATGGAACGCTGTGGAATTTAACATACTCAATAACATTCTCAGTTATCTTTATCACCAAATAACATATAACTTCAGAAAATAAAAAAACCCCGAAGCCAAGTTCCTCAAAAATCTCCTGGCTGCCACTGGACTACTTTCCATTCAGTCTTTGAATTAAGCCAAATGTCTGTGTGGCTCAGAAGAACAAACAACAGGGTGTCTGTTCACCCATTCAGAGCGTGGTATTTTACGTTCCTGTGAGCGTATAAGCATACATGTCTGCGTGCATCAGCACCAATCATATCACAAAAATCGTACCATCAAATTATTTTAACATTCATGATTGATATTTCCTTTGCTTTTCAGTGTGAAAACTCCTCTCCTTTTCTATGGTCAGGCAGACAAAAGTAATTCTGATTCAACACAGTTTCAACTGATCTAACTGAAGACTATTTGAATGTGTACCTCTCCCACTTCAGGTCAGAATGTAAGCAACCCATTTTTCTATATCAGTAACCCGGAGAAAAATCAAACTTCCATCATACCTGTTTCTACAGACAAACACAACTGGATCATTTTTGTTCCTTGCACCTTAAAAAATTTCAAAGGAACAATATTTAACAGAGATATTCTAAGATTCTTTGCTTCATAACTTTTATTTTCTCAGTGCTCCTACTCAAGCAGGAAAGAATGAGGTGATTCATCAAAAATTCCTGTTTCTTTTTAGTGACCTTTTCTTAATTGTAAAGAGGAAAAGTTATTTTTTGGTGTACTAATTAATTGTGTGTAGGACATAAGCAAAAAAACCCTGCTTGTGTCCCCCTTCATATTTTGCACGTAGATCATATATGTTGTGGTTTCTTCTCTTTTTTTGTATACATAGATATATCTATGGTCATCAAGAAAAAGCCAAACTGTGGTAAGATGAATTCATCCTGAATGATCTCATTTATTCAGTGAAGAACCTGTTCCAGCTGAAAGCTCTCAACTGTGGTGAAAACTGGTATTTTATTTCTGTAGAAGAATCATCCAACCACAGACTTTAATCCAGTACATGAATAAGACAATCTATTGTGACTGAATGATAGAATAATGAGAAAAAGTACAAAAAAAAATTCTTTAAAAAGACCAATATATTTTTTATATTGTATATGTACTAAAAGGACAGATTAGAACAATTCCTGAGATGAAGCTGCTCTGGCATTACAAGAACAGTGGCAGCACCAAAGCTCTCCTGTGTGAAACTTCTCTCTATAGTGTCATCATTTTTTTCTACAGCAAGAAGATTTGAAAGAAACTTTAAAACCTATTGGGTCTTCCTAGAGGGACACTATTCTTTTTACAGATTGTTAAATCAGAGGGAGACATTTTGGAAATAGTAAACATAATGTGAATTTCCCATTGGTTCCTATATCTATTTTCCAGTGAGAAGTGAAATAAGAAAGTTAATGTGCAAATTTCTGCTCTATTCGAACCACCGTCTTTTGTAGATGGTGGTTCCAAGTTATGCATGTATGAAAATGTTGTTCTTGAGGTGCTGTAGATAATGACTAAAAGGAAGTAGAGAGGAAAAAGAGGAACATAAGGTTTGAAAAAATGATGTAACAGAATAGTAAAATTCAAAACAAACATAACATATTATGTAGGAAGATAGGATTAAGGAGAAATTGTACATAGTTCTCTTCCCTTATCTTTCCATTCTACTGGTATGAACAGACAGAGGGAACATTAACACTGAATGTGACACAACTGGATTCCACCACAGACATTCGTGATGCATGTGAGTTTTCAATGGGGGAATTCAAACTTCTTTACTGAAGTGAGTGTCGTTGCCACTATTTGACATATAGAGAAGTGGAGGAACTTGAGGACAGAGTTCAGAGATGGTGCATTTAAAATGATTGTTATGTGTGAAGTGCCTTAAAAAGAGGGCAGCTCAGACTTGCTCCATTGGGACAGGTATAGAGAATGATATCAGGTTTTTGTTTCTCTCTTGATATTACTTCATCTGAAGATGTTCACACCTATCTCTTCCTTCCTCCTCTTCCTTAATCCCTTGCTCGTGACACATTCTGGACTAGTGTTATTCAGATAACAGGCATTTTGGAAATATTGTTTGCATCTCACTTTCATTAATAAATGTTGTGTAATATTTGCTTTGCAATCTGGATTGGCATCAAATAATCATACCACTCCCTCAATTACACAAAACTGAAATATTATTTCCTTGCACATTTTTATCTTCCATGTAATCACTATGAATTAGAAAAGTAAATAATGTATTTCAATAAAATCAGATTATTAATTAATCTACAAAGTATTTGGGTTATTCCGCTGTCTAACATATGCTAATATGGGAAGTTACTGAAAGCCTAAATTGTCTGTACTTATTTGTTCCTGTGAAAACTTCAGAGGTTCACCAGTACCAGTTTGTGAACAGATTAATCAGTCTGTTCATCAGGAGCTTTCCAGCTGCACCTTCTATCTCTTTCTTATCATTTATGTTTTTTCGTATTTGTGCAATAGGCAGGTCCATGCTTACACTTTGTTGTGAGGTCAGTCAGACAGCCAGTCACAATACCTTCATCTCACAACTGAAGAAAGATTACAGTCAGTAACTGGGGGACTCTTACATAGTGTACAAAGCAGAACACCATCACAGACCAAATTCCTCCTCAACCTCCTACGTATGCCCCAAATCAGTGGAAAGGCACAAAAATAAAATTTACAGCACCTAGGTATACAGTACTCAACCCTTTCTACATAGAGCATGTACCTGGGAGGATCAAGATCAGAGAATTCTATGAGTTCATGAAGGCAATGATGCAAGTGCAAGTGCTTGTAGAAAGGACTAGGTAGAGTTATGCCCTTAGGCAGAGTCAAAAAATATTTATAATGCCAATGCAAGCAGTGTGCAGTAGTGTATTGCTAAAGTCCAGCACACGTAAATCCTCCTTTAGTAAGGGAATAGTTTCAGTAAGGCAGCAGAATGTCTCAGCTCCTCCAGCTCCTCTGAACTCTGCAGTAAGCTGCAAAGCAGGCAACAGAATGCTGAAATGCTGTTGCCCTTTCAGAGCAAAGGAGTTTAGACAAAGGTGGGTGCCAGCCAGGTGTCTTACTCGAGTTTACTACTGCGTAACACCATGTGTGATAGTACTGAAAAGAGAAGAAAAGTGAGCTAATCAGCAGATGTTGCTATCTCTGATCTAATTGTATTCTACCTTTACATGTTTGATTTTTTTTTAAGTATATTCTAATTTTAGTCTGATGAAGAGCTTTTGGCTTGGTTTGGCTTGCACACTGTTCTGCTGTTGAAAACCTCTTGTTTATTTATTGTATGCAGCCTGCAGATCTGGCTACATTCTTGTTAATCATTGTTCATGTTTGCAAGTTTTATAAAGTTCTTCAATGGTTGAACCTCATTCTGAAGTCCGTACAGCTGCAACAAAGGAGTATTGACTCATATTCAGAAGGATTGTTCTGTAAAAATGGTGAAAACTTTCTATAACTATGTCTAACCTGTGGGATACAGACATGCTTTCTAATCCTGGGTCTGTGACTTGTTTCCTTATATATCTGAGACTCACCTCCAGCCCTGAATATTTTTCCATTTTTATCACTAAGAAAAAATAGAGGTGCTCCTCGTGGAAAGGAGAAGAACATGTATTCCAGTCCTGTGTCTGATCTGAATGATCAAAGGACAAGCTTTATGTAGTGTCCTGTAAAGTATTTTGTGCAAAGCTCCTGGGATCTAGTAATGTTGCTCCATTTTATCCTTAAATGTTTGGTACAGAAGATCACAATGAAATCGACACTTGATTGAGCACTGTACATCTGCTTACCTGCAGTTACATCATCATGTACATCGGCACTGATTGATAATCCTGTCATTCACATCCTTGCCATAGCAACCTTATATGAAAAAAAGCTGTTTTCATTAGTTATTTCACACGCAGTTAAAAAAACCCCTAGCTTTTATATCACTTGCCTGTTTGTACATGTTATTTTTCTGTAAGCTTTTCAGCAACAGATCAAGGACTGGAGGTGAGCTTATAGACATCAATGTTCTTAACAATATTTGGAAACTCAAATCAATGAAAATCATCTAGAAGTTCAGATGCATTTGAGATATTGAGGTAAATATCATCACAAGAATATCACCAGTTGTCTCTGTCAGTTAATCTGGAACACCAAACTATAAAAGCCTGGGATAGTCAGTTCACAAACAGATATCAGCCACTGCTGCACTAGAGAAAACTCTTCAATTTTCTCACCACTTGGTTTTCAATTACAGAACTTCTGCTGCCATTCTGCCTCAATACAGGGCAACAAATTGCTACATGCATCATGTCATACAAATCAATTATATCTGCTTCCACACTGATTGTTATCTTTGTTTCTAGAGCAGTGAACTTTGTTCTTTAACCTTCCAGGTCTCTCTAAATGGTGCATGGGCTTGCAGAGCTGTCCCACTACAGTAGCACTTGAGTCACTGTTGTGATGAACTCCTTTGGCACTTGTGTGGCCGTTTCGCATTGCTGTAAACTGAGCTACACACTGCTCCCAGCAGCTATCAAAACAACAATATTGCAGTAGTTTCTCTGCTGATTTGGAAGACGAGTTCTTGTATGGGACACAGAAATCTGAAATAGGCATCAAGGATCTTGCGGTAACAGCTCAGTCCCAATGATCAGCCAGTGAACAAGTTCTGATAATTTTTATCCGAATAGTACAAAGGGAGGAAAGAGGATACATAACCTGTTTGTGGGCAAGGCAAGAAGCTGTCGGTATGAAAATTGAGATATAATGATCAGTCATAATTTGATAGACTAGAAGAGCTTCTCCTTTGCATGGGGAAGGGTCAGTAAATACAACTTGCCAAAGGTGTCATAGTTTTAGTCCCTCTTAGAAGCTGATAATTTAACACAAGTGTTTCACTCATGTTGGTTAGTCAGTAACAATTCCTGAAGGGTCTGAACACTATATTGACACTTTTTTACTGGTATTGGCCATGTGCTTCTTCTGTCAAGTCAATTGTTATTCCTGTGGGATAAAAGGGAGAAAACTGTATATTCTTCCCTACGGTTTGCTGGAAATTTTATTCCTGTCTTGGATCAGAAATGTAAAAGCAAGCTTACAAGAAAATTAAAAACAACAGGAAATAATTTAACTTATTTTTCTTTTTTTTGAACCCAAATAATTCCTATTTTATTAGAAAGATGTAGTCTGTTACATAGTAAACAGTGGACCAAGTATGAGGATTTTTTTACCAATAGGTAAATATGTATTCTTTTATAGAAACATATATATATTTAGATTGGCACTCAGTGAAATATTAAGCTGTGAGAATTAATAACCATTAGTTGTATTGGCATGTGTGCCATTGTGGCTCTTCTCAGATAAAATAACTGTGCCATGAGTTGCTCAAAGCCAGGAAGAGAAGTCCAAATATGCTTTACAAATACTGTGGTTTACATCTTTCAAAAGAAGGTTAGCGATTAAAAACACTTTGATTGTGCAGCCACTGTAAATGTATATTCACATGGATTTTAGGAGTCTCTTTTATTCTGAATACTCATGCTGTGTGAGACTGAAATTTATATGTGGGTATGTAAAGATGAAACGGGCTTTGAACATGTAGCACTTGTTTGGCTTTTTTAGTTACATATAAAATTGGGAATACAGGGTGCATCTAAATACATAGTCTGGAAAGGTGATTATATCCTAGAGGAGATAAAGTTGCTATTTAAATTACTAAAATTTTTTTAGCTCAATTAATTAGCAAATCACTATTGTCATATCATGACTGGTGTATTACAACTGTACAGTGCCAAACAGACCAAATCTCGGAACTTGTGTTTTATAGCAACCCCAGATGACACTGATGGATGTAAATGGTTTTATAAATGATGTTATACAGCAGCACTACGACGTGATCTTGAAGTTCCTTTAATAAACATAGTCCCTTACAGCACTGAGATAACAGCTCTGCTGTCTTAGCTACAATGAAATGAAAATGACAATGTGCCAAAATAATATGTCACTGCCAACTTAAACCTCCCAGTAACAACTGGAAACACTAGAATTTTTCAAAACATAGCGGTGTGAGCTGGTAGTGATCTTAAAGTTCCTAGTAATTAATTTGTAATTCAGTAGTTTTTCATTTCAACTGCAGTTAGTTTATCTGAATTTGTTACTTTGCTTTTTTTCTTTTGTACCATCTGTGCCTCTGGGCGTAGTCCACACGGAATTCCAACACCATCCGCCAACAGGAGGGGGGAGTAGCACCTCAACTGAAAAATCAAAGGATGTCTTCTGATTATGAATGCTGAAAAATTCAAGATAGTATGTATAAAAAGAGCAAGTCAGAAGAAAATAATAAAGCTTGGAAACTCTGAATTAGTGCTAGCATTTTGTGATCAACTCATGGCAGCAGATTAAAATGAAATATTTTAACTACAAGGAAAGGGTGATATTTCTATGGCTGAAGCACACTGCTGTTTATGCTTAAGTCTGGAATCCACTTCTAGTCTAAGTTTGCCCTTCTGTTCCATCCTCAGTTTAGACAATGGAAATCTGGATGCTGGTACCTTAACTCATACCATAATGTATCTTTCTGTACCACTTTGCTTTTTATGCTCTTTTCTGATTATCTGAACTGTACTAGTGCAGTATTTCCTACACTGAGATTCCTACACAAGCACAAAAGTCCTGCATCAAAAATAAGGGTTTACACTACTCAGACTCACACTGCACATATCAGTTTAAGGTGCAACAGATACATTCTGGACAGGGGGTAAGAAAGTTTATTGAGGATACCAAATTGTTCAGGATAGTTAAGACTAAAATCAATTACAAAGAGTTGCAGAATAAATTCTTAGTACTAAGAAGTAAATGGCAGGTATAAGCTAATGCATTTGGCTCAACACAAGGTATTGTCAATCAAAGCTCTAATTGCTTGAGTCCTTTTGGATGCTTGAAGACCGGCATCCGAAGATGCAACTATCAAATAATCTGTTTTGTTGTGGGGAAGTTTTTTGTTTTATTTTGTTTTCTTCTTTTCATCTCATCCGCAAATCTTCTGAGGTCTTCTTTTGAAGATGAAGAAAGAAAATCTCATATTTAACATTCTTCTTTTTAGGCAAAAATATGGGAAAATGTGAATGAAAAGTCTGTAGTATGTTAAGCAACAATATATCTTAAAACAAAGCGACATTTTTCATAATAACATATTTTATGATAGTACTAAGTGTTTTTAGATATACCTCTGTACTTTTAAAACATCACTTGAATAAAATTCACCGGATCTACAGATTGGCCATACAATTGCATACATGTCCAAAAGACCTGCAGCTTAAGATAATGCAGAAAAAGATCTGCAGACCCACAAACAATGTTCACAGTTAATTTTGCTGCCCTCAATATTTTGCTGCTCTAGTTGGCAACCTATTCTGCTTTTATGGCCGAGTCAGCCCTGTTTGCATACTTATGACCTGTCTATTATTAGTCCATTTCCTTAAGGAAAAAAAGTTACTTGTTTGAAATTAATCTCTAAACCAGCTGACCAAAAGCTGCAATATTTGCATTCTTGCAAATCTGATACACAAAGGCACATTAATTCTACTTTTTTTACCAGCTGGACAGATTTTTTGCACTTCTTTTCTTTTTTGTAAGTGCACTCACTAATGGTATTCTTTGCTTAGCTTTCTTATTTATTGTACAGGTTTATAAATATGTTCCTAGGGAGGCTAGGGAAAATGCATTTCAAAAGAATGGGCATTTTTTCCTTTTGTTCTTCAGTAACTCTTTTTAATAAATCACTTTCTCTATACATAGAAAATGAAAATCTTTAATCCCTCAGAAATATGCTCCTCTGACTTCTCTGTTTCTGACAGTCATTATTGTACACTGCAGCTCTTCTCTTTCATTAGTGATAACCCAAAAGACAATAAATTTTTTTCCATTCTTACCTATGAGCATGAAACTGTCTCTTATAAAATACCTTAAATACATCCTTTAATCTGTTCTGTGTCTCCTGTAAATAATACAGCAAATAACCAAAATATGTTCAGGTGAATCATAATTTGTAAGTATATCTGCTACAAAAATATTGCTTGTGTAAAATATATGGATATTATAATATTTCCCTCCATTCTCACTCTTACTGTGTATTGTCTTATGCTTTGAGTGTGCAATTGATTTTAAGTGGATTAGTTTATGAATCCACCTAAAGCCCCACTGAAGTGGGGAAGAAATTTTAATAAATAAGGCTGCTAGCATATACACTATTTTAAAAATTTATAGGTAGATTTTGGAGTTAGATTTCTCAGTTGGATAAAGACCATGAGGATAATGACTTCTTAAAGGATGAACAAGCTTGACATCAAGTATTTGACTCTTGCAAAAATACACATTGAGGATAAAATTTAAAAAAATATTTAAAGGTAGACAGTGACATCATCTGTAACAAACTAGAGAAAACTTATTGGTAGCAGATTCCTCTGAAGTGTTGGTCATAAAAGTAAAATATTAAAAAGGCAGCCATAAATGATATATATATGGTGCTTGTCCAAAAAGGAGCAATCTTCTGACATTTCTGTATTTCACAATAGAGTGAATTTCAAAACAGCCTCTGGGGTTCCAGGTTCAGGTCCATGGACTGAGCAGGAATTTTCTTGGCTGAACAGGAAGTTTCATAGTAACCAGCCAGGCACTTGTCTTGAGCATTTAGAAACCAAGACATGAGGTCACCCTCAGAATCAACTGTATTCTGTAAATTAGAATAGGCACATTAACTAATACTAGCTGTGGATCCAGGCCAGCTGTTGTCAGACTTCTCCTATACAGTTTAATTTGCAAGAGTCTTGGTTTTTTAAATTGTCTTTGTCTTTAACAATAAGAAAGCAAAGCAGTACTACCACTTGGTCAAAACTACTAGTGATTCCACAGATATATCTATTAGCCTGTTCTTCACTGCCTTTGACTGTTAAACATACACAGCTAGGAACAGACTACTTAAGGGAGGTTTTCTGTTCAGATTCTATGTGAAATGCCTTGCTGCTATTTTTTGGCTAAAGACTTGAGACTGTCTTTGTAGTGAAGGCTTTGTCTTTATTCAGTTTACTGATTTATTTCAGTTATTGTGTGTGACAGAGGTTATGTTTTTGGATAGAATAAAGTTTAATCTGTTCTCTAACAACTTATCTAATATCCCTTTTTTCTTATGGAATTGTATGTACAGTTATGGATAATTTAGATTTATTCTGTAAAGATGAGATTCAATTGTTTCTTGTCACTGTGATATTTCCATTGACTCTCACTCCTGGTGATACTCCGCAGCCATTAATACCTGTAGTAAAAAAGTGTTGCTCTGTTGTGTGAGCTGTGTTAACTGAACATTCCTTAAAACAAACAAAAAACCCCACCTACCCAGTGAAAATAAATATCTTCCGTGCAACAAATTATCTTTAAAAAGAAGTATAATTATTTTCTGCATGTTTGCACTTGTTTTTCCTAACATTTGTTCATCAGAAAGTAACAGAAAGAATAGTAGGAAAAGGAAGAGCGAATGACAGGTTCCAAGATTTTCATTGATACCAAGATAATTGTTACAAACGGAACTTTAGAGTATATTTTAGTTTCTTATGATCTGTACTGGTTCCCCAATAAATAGAAACACATGTCTGTCGCTCCCACATTTTTGTCTTTGAGAACCTGGCACCTTGACGCTCCTGTAACTAAATTGCACCTCTGCCCAAATTTCTGTCACTGCCTCAAAATCTAGGTTTACCGTGACAGAAGTAGAGATATGGGCAGTTACTCTTACTGAAAAACAAAGTAATAAACCTTATTTTTGATCATATTGTCAAAATGAATATGTGATGCTGTTATTTCCCAAACAATAATACAGTGAAGTCACTTTGTCCACTTTTTAATGACAATAGCATTCTCTGACCAATATTTATCCCATAACTATCAAATTATATAACTGAGTTATCTGAGACAAATATAGGATCCAAGTGTATGAAACCTGTGAAATATAAGGAAACGATGTCATTTCTTGCCTCTTCCAGAGTGGAAAAGGAAAGACGCTTCTTTTACTTGCTCTGAAAACCTTCAAAGACTTAGTGTGGCCGTAAGTTTCTGTATTTTTAGCAACCCATGTTTGATACCCATCTTGTGCTATGCTTGCACATGCAAAAGATTTCTCTGTAAAAGGACTCACAATAATTTTTACTGTCCAATAAAATTTTAAAATATATATGGAAAAATAATGGACAAACTGTTTTTCATCTTTGGGTACCTGTATAGTCTGCAAATACATGATACTTATCTCTCTTGAAAATTCTAGTCTATTCTGTAAATAAGGATTTTAGAGAGCATAACATTATAATCCTTTAGCCTGGATGGCAAGATGGAGAAATGATGTGTCTGTTTCAGTACAAAATTTCACACAGTGATGATGCTTAGTAAGTCTAGAAGGAAAGACTTCTCTTTCTTTTCTGGGCGTTTCACAGTTGTTTCTTTTCAAGACTTGTAAGACACCCTGTTCTTGATTTTTATAGAATTTGACAGTGAACAGTAGAAGCAGCTTGACAATCATTTGCTGCAAGCCCAGTGCTATACCTTGTCACTGAAATAACAAGGCTGTCTTTAACCTTAAGAAAGAAATGATATTTTGCAAATATATGGCTGAAGAAAACCTTCTTGGTTTGTTGTCTCTTCTTCTGAAATTTTTTTTCCTGTATTTGAGCTAAAAGTATGTTTGCTGTTCATCTAATCTCATTCATCTGGACTGTTAATTTGCACAAAGTATTTTCAAACATTTTATTTTGTAAAGATATCATACGTGTGAATAAAGTATTTAAATTTTTACTTCTAGTTTTCAACAAAATATATTCATTCCCTTGTCACAGCTTGTCAGTCTCCTTGGTGTGGTGCCTGGGTTCTAATAGTTACCCATTGCAACATGCTCCAAAATGTCCCAAATTTCTTCTTCTGGTATGTCTTATTATATACTTTGGCAAGAAAATATAACTTATGGGTAATCAAAAGACATAAAATTCAAGGATTCTGATAGTTCAAATATAATGTAAGCCTTGCAGCCAGATATAAAAATTTTTTTTTAAATGAATGTCATATTTGTTAAAAAATACAGTTCTGGTCTTCCAAACCCAGTAATGAATTCATGTTGAATCCGCTGAATAGCTTCAGCTGTGAAGGCAAAGAAATCAACAAACAAAATCCTCAAGGCTAGTCTCATCAAGCTGCCAAGGTAGGAAATTACATTATCTCAGTTATTATGAATGTGGAAGACTTGGGTTCTTTCTTTACCTCAGATATGGCAATTGGTTTGATCCTGAATATACTAGCTAAGCTAAGTGAATCCTGCTCAGCATTCTGTCTCTATCCCTGCAAGGATCATTCCATGAATAATCCTTCAGAAGCCAAATAATATAATGGCACCATGTGTGGCAGATTTCTATCCCTGCTTGTTTGCTTTAGATTTCTTACCACAGATATGTTTCAGTGGTTATTCCTGGTTTTTTTTTCACCCTTTTTTTTTCCTTGAAAGGAATGGAGGGTCTCTCATAATTTCTTTAAATGAAGCTATAATACACACATGTCTTATTTCTTTCCTCCCTCTAAACTCATGCACTTCTGGACACAGGTTTCATCTCTAGTTAAGGGAGAATCTGTGGGAATTACTTATTAAAGTATTATTAGCGCATGATTTTAATAGTTACCAGAAACAGTTGTTTTGTGACTAAAATGAGGATAGGTGATTTAAGAAAAGGTAGTATAGTATTGTGATCAATGTTTATGTGTAACCACAAACTGTGAGAGTATTCATGGTTGCAAGCTAAACCAAACTGATTTATCTTTCTTTTCAAAACATGACCTAATTAAACCAAGAGTGTATGGGGTATTCAAGGTTTATAGCAGAATATCTGAAATATCTAAGGTGATGAAAAGGAACTCATGAAGCAGTCAAAGCCATCAGGTTATGTCAGATAGGCAGAAGGAAGACCAGAAGAGCAGGGAGTGTTTACAAGGATGCTAGTGACCAGTGTGTTGGGGAGCCTGAGAAGTGCAAGAAAGTAAACTGCTTGACTTTCAGAAGACTTGGTAATGACAAACCCCATGAAACTGTGGGGAGAAAATTCAAACAGGGAAATGCCACACTGAAAATGCAGTGTTGGATTTGCATCTGAGAATGCAATTTGAATCTAGGCGTGAAGGGAGTGTGAAACGGCAGTTGTCTGAGCTGAATGAAATGCAAACACCAATCGTAACATAAAGAACATTTGATATTACATTTTATTCAGTCTTTAAAATCTTTATTGTTAGTAGAGGGAGAGTGAACACCCATTTCCCTGGAGAATTTTAGGATCCCAATACAGACTTCTAACAAGAGCATTGAAAAAGGATGAACAGAATAATAAATCACAAATTCCTTTCCTCTCCCACTGTACTTTTGGCCCAAGAAGCGATAAGCTGGGATGCCATCACCCTGACATCTACCAGCATACTGCAGAAAACACCTTTCACTAATAAAACCTTCAAAAGTCTATTCAGGATGTCTTGAACATCACAGCAGCATGAAGAAATACTAACATGGATGACAATTTGATCTCACGTGATTCTGAAGAGAAGCCCATTTAAAAACATAAAAATAAATTTCAGATACAGAAAATGATTTTGGTTTTGATCTCTTCCTCTTTGCTTCGATGTCATTTTTACTTAGTTCTATGTTTTATATATCCTCTGTTTTTCATTCCTCTACTCTTTTTATGCTTTCTTCTTGGGATTTCATAAGTCAATATGAATTTGATAACTTCTGTGCTTCAGTTAACCTTTTGAACCTACAATGTTTGTATGGATTTGAAATCAAATCAGATGAATTTATCTACCTGTGCTTACTAATAGCCCAGATAAAAGTCTTTTAAAAAGTATCTGTTTATGAGCTGCTGACTGCAACAGTTCTGCACCTTCAGGGAGAGTTTGGCAGGCTTTACTCTGAGCTTGACCTTGTATAAGCTTGCATAAAAAGTGGAAGACAAAATACTTAAGGATAATCTCACAATATGAGCAGAAGGCCAAATCAACAGCAAATATACATTGGTGTGCTTCCAGTGACTTCAGTCAAGCTATAGCAATTTATACCAAGGATCTGACCCATAGCTGTAACATGGTTACATACCTATCGCCACGGTGTCATGTTGTGCAAGTCATGAACTACCTCTCATTTCTCATGAGAGCAGTTCCACTGAAATAATTAATAGGCTCATGAAGAGGACAACCCATTTGTTACTTTTATGATGAATTCACAGAAAGTTTTTGTGATACACAAGCATTTTGTTCATTGTGTAAATTACAAATATATGCAGTGAGTGCATTTGTATTGGTAAATTACCAGGTAATGTTTGTTTGAATGACTTAGAATTATGCAGATGCCAATTTGCTAAAGCTTTTAAGCAGCTTGCCTACACTTACTAGGAATTATAGAGACACTTTAATATAAAGGAGTATACATCAAAGAAGTGAAAGGGTCAATCCTGCTATAATTTTACATTGGAAGTGAAATCCATAAACAAGCCTTTGTATCACATAACTGAAGAAAATAAAACATACCAAAAAAACCCTCAAAACAAAAAAATAAATAATTAGCATCTAAAAATTCAGCTGAATAATCTCCTTATTGTCCCCACAGGTTTATGGGCATTAATGTAAAAAACCCTAAAAATTTCTGAATGAAGCTCACTATGTAATACAGAACTGTCATAGGGTGAAACCTACCTGAAAACACAATCCAGACAAGTGAGATATTGACTACACCTGCCCAGCTCTAACTGACTGGGTTGATAACGACCTAAAAAACAAAGAAGCGATAGATTAATTTTGTTATACTGCTGCTGTTAATGTCCAAATTTTGTAACCAAAGTAATGAATAAGAGACTAGCCCTCCTTATTAAACCAGAGAAGGTGGAGAACACATAAGCAGTCCTCCAAGAGTATACAAAAATATTGGGCCCAAAATGGATCCAGGATCCACTGGGGCCAGGCCACCAGGTGGGACCTGATGTCTGGAGCTGTGGGACTGGCTGGAGCAAGGGTCCGGGTCCCAGTCCCCTGGCTTACAGTGCCAGTCTGAGCTGGTGTGGAGATACAGGGACTTTGTTCCCTGCAAAAGTGTGTGGGGGTGTGGCACAGGTTAGAAATCTTAGGATAGCAATTGCAATTCCCCGTTGAGCCCATTCTGCTTAGTGAGAGTGTTTGAGATAATGTGTCCCTGAGTGGTGTGGTTCTGTTCTCGTGCCTCCCAATTCCCCTGCAACAAGAACAAATGTAAAATATTAATGCCGTCACCATATTAATTAGCTATATCTGCACTATTCGCACAGGAATTTTCAAACATAATAACCTTACCTTTCTTTTGCTGGTGTGGAAGAATGCATAACAAGCAATTTGTGGTAAGGATATCGTTAGTAAAGCAGAGTCAAAATAGTCATTGCCTCTTGCTGTCATTAGCTTTCGGGAACCCTGCTTTTCAGGATGCCCAGTAGATACAAGTTCAGTTCTGTCATCTCCAGCTTCCTGATTCTTATTTTTCTGATTTCTTCATATTGTTGAATGATTTATTTTCAGCTGGTGCAACAAATTGTCTTTCTTCCAGGGTTGTTGTCATAAATATCTTGTTGTACATGCGCTTGTCTGGTTGGTGACATGCAGCAATATTTATTCTATATTCTGATACTTCTATTTGTCCCCTAACTTCTTCATACTCCCTTTCAAATCTGAAGTGTATTGAACTTTTGCTTACTGTGCATCATATGCCAGAGAGGGCAGATGACAATTTTGTAAGGATGAGCATGGAGGCAAGCGCTATGAGGATATGTGGGCAGACAGACAAACATAATTTTATTGCAAACGCGTTGCATATCAATAGCTGTCATACAAGACTTTTTTCCTGTTCTTTATGAAAAGAGTATCTGACATCAGTCTCCTTTTAGTATCCATGAATCAAAGAAGTATTATTTTCCAAAAAATATAAAACTGAATCCTTAGAGATATTTAATGTTAGAGGTATTTCAAATCACCTGCAGATGACAACATAATATAAAGCTGGCTAAAGTTCAGCATAAATATTCTAAGGAAAAAAAAGAAAGAGTAAAGGCTCTGTTTATGGCTTTTGAGTGATAAACCAAACCTAGAGATTTAAGAAATAACTATTAACTTCATTCACTGGGCTCTTGATTTTCATTTCCCAGCTCACCAAGACACTTTATGACTAGTGATACAACACAGCTCTAAAGAATGAATGAAAAAGCTCTGTTTAAGTCTTAGAGAGAGTGATAGAGAAACATGTGTCAGTCACAAAAGGGGTAATTTGAGGAAGCATGTCCAAGAAAACAGAGCAAAAATGGGGATTTCTTGCTGTCCAACGGTAGCTAGGCAGATATATTCTGATATACATGGTATGAAGACTTCATGAAGATGATAGAGATGGGATGGGAGACAAGATCTTAAAGACAGAAAGAAAGAGAAAACCCTGATCATATCACAATTATCTGCTCTTAGCTGACACCCAAAAAGATACAAGGAATATGGAAAAAAAAAAGAAAAGAAAATAAAATATCATCTTCTCTATTGTAGCTTTGAATAAATCTCAACAAAAATGAAAAGTCAGTTTTAGGATCAGAACTCTTTTGTCAGCCTTAATTAGATTGCAAGTCCCCTGGAGACTCCATACCTTGCCAAGACCTGTATTTTTAGGCCTAGATCCTGCAAGCATATGGATGTTCACCTTCACATGACTGTTACTGTGATGTTCAATGAATGTCATGGATGATTCTTTATGCAAATTATACAGTGAACTAATTTACACAGCTGCAAATCATTTTATATAACTTCTGTTTATGGTCTGCCTCAAGCAGAGTCAAGGGTAGCACCGAGAATATTAAAACCTGTGTATGAGATTCCTGTGTGAGGGTAGTTGTTTGCAGGGGAGGTAAATACCTTGGGATCGCTGGAGAATCTCTGAGCTTGCTTGATGCTAGGAAAGTCCAGGTTAATGAGAACACTGAATATCTGAGCACATGCTGAAAATCTTGGGTGTTTCCTGAACCTCCTGTTCTGACAAAGGGTGATCTCTGCTTATGGATTAAGTGGTGGTAGGAGGAGATCTGGAGGGTCTTTGGATCAGTGACAGCTGAAAGATGGCTGGAGTCTGTTTGAGAGCAGTTGAATTTTTGGATATGTCTGTGAGAGAGGGAGTAAAAGTGCAGAGATGTTTTCCAGGTGGTTGCAGGGTGCACTGGGGAGCTCGTCTCCCACAGTGTCTGGAAGGTACCTGGGCCCCTTTTAGGTTGATGTGAGTCAAGCAAGAGGGGGAGACAGTGAAAGACAACTCAGGGTCAACAATGGGGACAAGAAATGTCTGTGGTCCCTCATTCCTTTCTGCTACTGTGGCTGCTGTTCTCGTTCAAGCCAGATTCTCTGCCTACCTGTTGAGGCTCTATCAAAAACACATGCAGAAAAATCTGCTAAGTCCTCTTGGCCAGTGGGCAGAAAGTGGCTTTATACTCTAAAGAGACAAAACTGAAAGAAAATTTCTTCTTCTTCCCCTATTTTGCCTGGATACATGAAGGAATACATGGATACAGAAGGAGGATGTCAAATACTGTTTAATACTTGGCCTTATGAAATATTAATGTGTTTAGCTAAACACAGGCAGGATTCTTTTTCTGGAGTGATGCTTAGGTTCTGCTCAAGCTGGACCTATTTTTACATTGACTAATGCAGTGGCGCCTTCAGTCAGTTTTACTTGTAGACACTAATATAATACAAATATTAAATATTACTGCTAATATTCCATTCTGCAGCATAAGATTAATATAATTACATACATAAATTCCCATTCAGGTGTGTAGATGTGAAAAGTATGTATGACAGGTGAACCAAGCATTGAGCATTTAAGAATAGAAGAGAGATGTTAAGCTACTAAAATCTGAAATGCTACAGTGTTATAAAATAATATAAATTCAGAACAATTTCATGTGACACCTTTTGGATCTGGAGCATAATACATCTTGCAATTCTTAAGTGAAAACATTTGCAGTTATAATAGGTTGAAAAAGAGTAGAGTTGCTATGTTTAGCTGTAAGAAAGAAAAGGATTTGATTGTGACAGGTTTACATAGTTTTGACAAGTCTGCTGAGTTGTGGTTCCTGTAATACAGTCCACATTGGCAACAGAGCCACACATGAGCAGTGGAGAACAAAGCCAGGAGGTGGCAGGACATGGGACTGCGCAGGGGCGTGGGAAGGAGGTAGATGTGAAAGGCACAGAGTAAAGCTAGAATGACTGAGAATGGTTTCCAGATTTTCATGCTTGGTTTCCCACATCAAGCTTGCCTACTGATACGTGGACTTGTGATACAAAGTATGTGGTAGAAATAAACAAGGCGAGAAACACAGATGTGAAGGCTCTGATATTGAAGTGGGTGCAGGAGTGGAAGTCTGGAGAGAAAGTACTTCTCATACCTGTTGCATAACCCTGAAAGGAAGAAGAAGAAACTTTCTTTGGTGTTAAGACCATAAAGTCAAATAACGTGGGATTAACTGTAGCTCTTCTTTGACCAAAAATAATTTCCTTTGAAAAAAAAAGTTCAACAAAACCCGTGTGAATTTCTTCTGTATAAAATTTCAGAAAGAGACGGTTTTCTTATGTACCATATACGTATTTATCATAGAGAACTGTGTCCTTGATTGTAGGAGTTCATATGCCACTGTAATGTAAGGTAACAGAAAATCATAATGAACTTACTCCTATTTTTATCGTGTTTGTTCTATCTGCTGGAAGTCAGTGAAAGGTAATGAAGTCAGGATGGTGGAAATTTGCAAACAGAATCAGGGGTTATACCATTCCAGGTGTTTTAAGGTACTACTTGTGCCTGAAAGAGAAAAAAAACCCCTGCCATTTGAAGCTGGATGTTGTTAGGCTTCACGGATTCTTTACTATTCCTCACAAAAATGCAGTTGAGAGAAAATCAGGATTGCAACATAATCAGGAATACAACATGTTTTGTGATTCTGATGATGCTAATTATTTTTTCCTTTTTTATTTGGGAGAGTGAGTTGGGGAGAGAGGTTGCTTTTCTTTTTCCCTTCTGTTGTGATGAATTCTTTTTTTCTGGATATATAAGGTTGTCAGATTTATTGGTGTCTCTTTCTGATTCATATTACTGCAGACAGATTTTTCTTAACAAAGCGTACTTTTAACAGTATTTAAGTTACATATGCTTTTAAAAGGAACTCAGAATTTCTGTATCATTTGTCTCCAAGATGATTAGGAAGTCATTTACTTCACTAAGACCTTCAGCTGATTGAAGTAAAAAGCAAACTCTTTTTGGTACTTTGCTACTAGTAAATTTCAATTGAAATAATAATTATATTCACAATGAGAATAACAATAAACTGTTCAGAGTATGAAATGTATAGAGGCAAGCTGTGAGGAAGAAACGATGGACTATTTCCTCACACATATTTTTATTGGTCAGCCACTGAAATGATGTAAACTGAAGTTAGGCAGTGGTGTGCAAAGGCCTAAAATAAAGCTGATATGCTACTTTAGGTCCCGCTGAAAATTAGAGTCCAAGCCAGAAACAAAGAACATGCCTTCGTCTCAGCACAGGAGGGAACAATTAAAATCTCTTTTTCTGGTTGCTGGATCAGCAGCCAGCACCCGAGGAAAAACGGCAGAGAGCCAACAACAGGGGAATCGACAGGCTGCCCTGGGGCCAGCATCCCGCTTTCCCCGAGCTGTCTCTGTCAGTGCTGAGCTGGGTCTTATCAGGAAGGAGGGAGATGCAAAAGGAGTTGCTTTGGGATACCGGACTAAGGGAAAAAAGAATGTGATCTTTAGATGAAGTAAATGCCTCCAGGTTTTTATGCCGTCAGTGTTTAAGAGAACAAAACTCTTTTCACTCTTTGTTTTATTAAGACTTCATCAAAGACATACTTCACTAACAGAATCAATTTTCCCAGCTAAGCAAGACAATCCATTAGATCAAAAATACTCAGTTTCTTGGGACAGGAAGCAATGAAACTGGTGTTAGCAGCGAGATCCATTTTTCCAACAAAGCATATTGTGTGTTCATATTGCTGTCGAATCAATATGCAATAAATAATGGAGATGCTCATAGATATAAAAATAGCCAAAAGAAATTGATATGAGATCAAAAGGAATTAAAACAAGACTTTAAACCGAGCCAGGAGACTTCCCAAAATGAATTAAAACAACATCTGGAAACTTACCAAAAAGAATTGATGATGAACTATTGTTGGAAATGATATCTATCTTTGAGTAGCAGCTACAAAACTCTGTCTGGTCTGATGAAATGAAGGGGAGCCATGAACTGACTGCCTTGGATCAACAGCTTTTCCAGCAGTTAAGGAGCCCGGGAAAACTTTGTCTGACTTGAAATTTGCTAACAGAAGTGGGCATTCAAGGCTATGGGCAGGTAAACAATAGACTTGAGAAGAAAATTAAAGGGACCATAGAAGACAGCTCTCTGGGTGAGGGACTGGGCCAGATGAGATGGCAACTGAGGCAGGATGTTTGCTGAAGTTTTTTACCTTGTTTTTACTCAAAAACGCCTGGAGGGGAGAGGTTGAATTGGCTCAGCTCAGATAATACAACCCTCCACCCTTATATCTTTGACGGAAAATTCCCTGGGAAGCTTATTTGGCACAGTTCAACATCCTAGTCCAAATGAATGGTTGGGGAGATCAACAGATGAACAACATATGGTCAGAGGCATGGAGCAGTTGTGAGAGGCACTGTTTGCTCTGAACCCGTAGGCACATTTCTGTGTTAGCGGCTGGCTGTCTTGTCTAACCCCCCCATCAATTCCTTCTAAATGCGGTTCTTGAGCACATTTGAATAATTTTGGCTAACAGGAGAAGTAACTAAAAACCTAAAAATACCGGCCATTCAAGTTGTTTGTGTGTAGTGAATTGCAGCCAAGCAGCTGTGCTCCCGTCAAAGTTTATGGGCCTGATCCAAAGCCTGGTGAAACACCTCTTCCACCTACTGCGATGCTCACTTTCCCTCCTCTTTACCAGCTACGAGAGCAGCGCAGGTGTAGAGGCTCACTCCATATTGCTGTACACGTTAACATTTCTCCAAGCTACAGCTGCTTCTCTGCACAGGTGCTGTGCAACTACTGAATGCTGAGAGCAAACACAAAGCCTCTGCTCTTCCTTCAGCAGTATGGTGTATTTTAAAGGGTCAATCCCATAGGGATTAAGAAATTTCTTTCATGAAGATTGTGTTTCAACCAGTGCTCAGAATGCTTCCAACATCTTTAGCTGACCCCAGGATGATGAATGAGGTCATCTTGCTTAAGTCTATGTTACTTTACATTATGTTACTGCAGCTCAATAAACACGCTTAGAGGAAAACCTCGTTTTCCTAATAGAAAAAAATGAAATGCCTTTCTGATATGGCTTGCACCATTTCAGGTCACCCTGTTCTCTCTGCCATTTATTGAACTGCATTAGCATCACCTTCAGATGAAGCAGGTCATCCTTCTTTTTATGTGAAGATACAAAGTGGTGAAGTGAAAAGGGTGGATGAAGCAAAAGCAAAAAATTACAATTAGTTTAAGTGCTGCTCTTAGACCATTCCAGCCAAAATTGGAAATTGAATGGAAGAAATAAGGGGGAGGAGGAGGGAACAGTTCTAATTTAAATGATAAGTTTTATTTAAATTTCAGTGCCTAAGAAAAAGACAAAGAAGCTGGGGTATGACTAGTGTGAAACTATCTTATCCAAATACCTTTTTTGTTTAAAGATGGTCATAGGTAGGTAGTCTACATGATTGAAATACATGTTGAAATTTGTTCTTCCTGAAGTATTTCATATCTCTTCCTAAATGGAAGCTATTAATTAATGAAACTGTGATTGTTTTCATCAGGGAATTTATCTGCAATAAAAAAATGGCAGGATTGTGCCCTGTACGCTCCTTTTCTAATGAAGTCACAATAGTATTAAGGAAGATAACTAATGAGATGCTCGCATCCTTGCTTTATGAATATGCTTATTTTGAGCTGTCCCTTTTCCTCAGAAATATTGTTTTTAAGGTCCTCGTGGAAAAAAAAAATCCCTTTCAGCTATGTGGATCATAATTTTCCAAATCTCTGATGGCTGTGTGATTGCACCTCAAGATATAACTTTACTCTTTTAAGAGGGAATATGTTTGGGAAAGCCATTATTAACGCTTTCTTTTCTTGGGAAAAAATTCATCATCTTCATTTTCCTTCTCATGTATTTCTTTTTCCTAACAGTTCATTGCAGCATCTCTACTCTTAAATCTGTAACAACATTTGCCTATTTGTCTATTCATACCTGGAAAAATGTGTAATTTTTTTTTTTTTTTGCATTCAAAGAAAGCGTGTATAAGAATGATTAATTCATATGACAGAAGTAGGATACAAATGAAGCCCACAGGCTATGGATCTAGGTGAGACAGCACAGTTCAATCTACAAGAAGCAAATAAAAGCGTATCTTTATACACAATGGCATTATCATAGCAGTTTGATATCATTAAGATGTCTCTAGAACTTTCTAACTTTTTTCTGCTCTCCTTGGAATTGTTTTTATGACAGGCAGTATTTCAGTAATTCTGTGAGACATGGATATTCCTTAAAATTTGATCTAACCATTCACACCACAAAGTCCCCCAAAAAGCTGGAACCTGGACTTCAACAAATGAGGAGGTTAGCCACTTTTAGGAGCAAAGAAAATGTATATGGAGATATTTTAGGTATGTTAGGCTTCTGTGGTTTTTTTGGGTTTTTTTGTTTTTTCTTTAGGATGCAGAGGGCTGCTCAACTTATGAATTGACTGCCAAGAAGTGCAGTCTGGGAGATGATTAGCAATTGTGTTTTCACATGAGGTTGATAATCAAGTATTTGCATATACTCTTGAAAAGCATGCAAGAAAAACGAAAGGGGCATTCAAAGAGAACAGAGTGTATAATCAGGAGAACAGAAAATACTAATGTTTACTTTAACTCTTGTATAGGTTCGTTTAAGTATTCAGCTGCAGAGTTGTGGCATGTGTACAATAACAAGAGGGGTTTAATACAGGCAGCCTGCTCGTCCATATTGAATGAAATACAGAAACAAAACATGTCAAATAAGAGGTGAACTGCATTTCTAATATACGTATGCCTTTAACAGATATTTAATAGTATAAAAAATGTAAAGCTGCACTCATCTTTTCTTTGTACTACCTCCACTTTAGCTGGAGGAAGACAAGTTTTCCTCCTAAATTGGATCACATCTCTTACAAAAGTGATGCTGCCATCACGTCATGGGGTGGAATGGGAAAGAGGGGACATGAGACATACCTTGTTCTTTGCAACTATGCGTTATTGCAACTTGTTTCCAACTTCGGAAAAGCTGAGCCACTGCATGGCAGTCAGGTACTTGTTGATATCAGATTGAGAGTACAGTAAGTAGGCCTCCAAAGTCAGAGTGTGACAGGAGGAAGGCATGCTAATTTCCTTGATAAATCAATTTCTTGTCCAGAATACACTTGATGGATATCCAGTGTCTGTTTTCTCCCACTGCGTGGTAAAAAAGAAAGTTACCTACTGGGGGTGTGTGGTAGTGCCTTGATTCACAAAGGAGTAGTCAGAACCACAGTTTAACTTAGCTTGCTGCATGTCTCAGACCTTGTACCTGCAAGCTCTGCAGTACAGGTCCTGTTCAGAAATCCGTACAGTTCCCCTCACTGCATATACATACAGGCTTTTTCCAATACATGGTGCGTACAGGTGGGTAATATGTTTGTATCCGATGTTGCCAAGGAACTGGAGATTATGCATTGTAAAATGGTTAAAACTGTGGAGTTATATAGCAAAAAAAATAAAGGAAATAACTAGAAAAGATTTTTTTCCCTTCAACATTAGACTCCCAAGATTTGAGCGCACTAGCTCTAAATAAACTACAAATGCTGTTTATCCATGATTGAGAACTAGATTCTTTATTTACAAACATTGCTAAATAAGCTGCCCCTGAAAAGAAACATTAACACTGATTTCATATCCTCTGAATTTTCTCTATGATCTACAAAGACACCTAACGAGAATATGCTGGCAAATTTATCTCATAGATGGATAAAGCAAAATTCATTAAGCAATTTTTCTTCTGCCAAATATAAGGAGGATCATGACAGCTTCTAAGAGCTCACAATTTTCAAAAATTAAACTTGACGAATAAAGGAAATTAAAGAAACAACCACTGTTTTTGAATAGCAATGTGCCAGAATTTAGTAACAAAGGAAATAGTATAAGTGATGAAAATGAAGAATTTCTTGTTTTATTTCTACTAGAAGTAGGAAAAGCTTTCAGTGAATTTTTCAAGCACACTTTTTTTCCCAAGCTCGAGCTAGTTCTTGAATGATAGTGTCTTTATTTTGAAATGTTTATTACTAATTTCATTAGGCACTAATACACAGCAATCAGCAAGGCTAGTTTTGACACACCTTCAGATCTTTCAGGTGTCGTATGTGTGCTTGGGCGAGAGAGTACTTTGCTGTTCAAGGTAGTGTATTAGGCATAATTGTGTAGGAATCTCTAGGTTCTGATCTATTTCTACTTGTGCTGTGCAGTAAAGTATTACTTAACTCTTTTGAAAATAAAGAAAAAGGTGCCTACATTTCTTCATAACCTTGTAATCTTTGGTTTAGGACACTGATAGAAAACCAAAGTTCAGTTATATTAAGAACTTGTACAAATACTTGCGTTACAGAGATTAGAAAATACAGTCTATACACATTTATATGTGTATATGGGATATTGCATGAGGTATGACATTTTCAGTACAAAATTTTGTCATATAAGACTTTTTTTTGTGCCCCCTCTAACATCTGATTTTTTTTTTCCCTAGAACAGAAAGATTTAAACCCACTCTACCTTCTTCTGGTTTGCAGTAAGCCTGTGAAAGATTCAGCTTTATACATGCTTAACTGATTCAATAATAGATTTCCTAACTATTGCTTGCACTAGTTTCTATCCTAGAATGAACTTTCAGAGTACAGAAGGATGGGCAACATAAGTGGCTAGAATAGAAGTCTATCTTGCTGTACTTCAACTAGAAAGAAGTTTTTGGGTTATTCAAAGCCTAGAGGTAAGTTTTTCTCCAACCTAGGTCTGTACTGGACAGACATCTACAGATAGCATATTATGTTACTACTTCAGCAGTTCATCTATGAGCCTCAAAAGATGACATGATTCTGAGACAGACTTTTGAAAAGCAAACCACTTGATATGGCAAGACATATAAGCATTTCTGAGGAATGGGGACCCCAAAGCACATAGACACTCCTTTGTTATGTACATGAAGATCTTTGAAGAATAAACTTGGGCTCCCTATGTGGGATTTCAGATTTTTTTTGTATCTGTATAAACATTGGTAATATGCATTGAATGAACGCCTGCATTCTGAATCCAAATAGGATATTTTGCTTTTCCTTCCTCTGTGGGCAGCAATAGTTATTCAGGCTGTGTCAGCAACCAAATGTGATCTTAGAGCTCCCTGGATGATTTCTCCTAACCTTTATCTGTACCAGCAAATATCTTTGGCCATCCTACTCTGTAGACAAAGTCTTACACTGTGAAGGTTAATCTAGCCTTCAAAGTTTTCAGCAATACAAAAGAAATCCTGAAGAATTCCAATGGTGAGTATAATTGAACAAAGAGAAAATGCTTTTCTCAGTCACAATCTTCAAGCTCAGAGTTGATGGATTCAGTTCCTGTTCCAGCTGACAATGTCCTGATGAAGACCCTTTCGTTTGAAACAGATGCTTGCCTCTCTTTATCTACTTCATCAAGATTGTTTTCACTTTCACATTCATTGCTATCTGTGTCTAACTTGGCCAGGGACTTACAGAGAATTTGTTGTCTATATCACCCCAGCAGGTTCTTGTGTTTGCCTCCCTTTGTCTACTGCTTCTTTTAATTACTGCTATTCCTAAACCAGGCTGTTTATCCCCTATAAAGCAGTTAAACTCATTTTTCTCCCTGAATTGTTTACAGAACTGCTAGAGGAAAATTGAGACAGGGTTGCTTTTTTTCTAAAAAGTCAATTAAAAAGTGTTCAGGAAAATGCAAGACATCTGGGTCCCATTTGAGTTTGATAATAAGGTTTATACAGTAATAAATACCTGCAAGCTCTCATTATTGGTGTAAACATATGTATGCCTCAGAAGTCTGAAATAACTCCAGAACATAACCACTGCTATTGTATGTTTAAACACTGATGATGTTAGTTGCTTTATACCAATACAACCACCTTAATTACCATGTATCATTCCAGTTAATTGTGTTATTACTTTGTTTCCTAGAATATCTTTCAAAAATTATCTTTACTATATAATGCTCTGTCAAACTTCATCTTATTTTGTGACTCAAATATAATGGCATCTTTCTGATAGCCTTGACAGTTATCGTAATCGAGCCATACGTAAACCAGATTATGTTTCATGGACACAAGTATGGTTATTAATGCACAGCTTTTTTTAAATACTGTGCTAAGAGCACATGTATGGAGGAGAGAAAAAAACGCAATACAGAAGAAATAATTTCTTTGTTTTTTTCAGTAAAATTACTTTTTATAATTTTAAATTTGAGATAAGCTTACAATGGAACAACAAACTTATGGTAATGTATTTGGTGAGACTTCATTTTCCATCAAATACCTTAACTAATGAAGCCCTCTTCCTTTCTAGAGATTTTAAAAAAACTTTTTGCCAAATATCTCAATGTTTTTTTTTAACATGTTCAAGTATAGTCTGAAGGGATTTAGACTTTCTCTGTCCATTATCTCCTCATCTTGAAGTGAAGGCAACTATTTTGCCCCCAAGGACTGTTTTAAGGGTTTCCTACAACAATTACCAGTGAGATTGATTCATATTAATTTGCAGGAATTTTTTCATTCTTATTTCCATGACATATTTGAAAGGTAAATACTCTAGAAGAAATTTTCTAAGCTGCCATGAGCTAGCGGTCTTGTGCTTTTTGCAATAGTTTTCTCATGGGGATGCGATATGACAGAAATACATTCTTCAGTATATCATACTGTAGGTAAGCTCCACAGAAGAGAAGGAAGTCTATTTTGAACTACATCAAAAAGCAAATATATCTTCTAGTCTGACCTTGCTGTCTTGCTAGGCATTTGTCAGGTCTCTTATTAGAAGGCGACTCTGTTCTGAGCTTTTTCGCATTTAGTTTTAAGCTCAGTTAAAAGCTTCCACCCATGTGCTTTGGAACAGATCAGGCAAGAGGTATCTTCAGTGTTTTGGAGGTGCAGATGTTCAAGTTGGGGAGGGAGAGGCCAATGTTCAGATTCCTCAGCTGCAGGAGAGATGGGGACTTACAATATGGGGGAAGCATCCTTTTGCTATCTATATTCAGCCATGTGCGAGATTTCATCTTCTGCATCTTTTTGGAATACGGCATGTGAATGTGTCTTAGATAATAAATGGGCCCTGAATGCCAGATGCAAATGTGGATTTAGAAACTCGGGAGTGAAAAGAGTAAGAATTTTCCGAGAATTCAAGAATTGCATATTCACATGCAGGAGAGTAATTTCTTTTACTAAAGATACAAATCTAGGTTAGCTTCAACACCTAGGACAAAGGAAAGTACACAGCAGCAGATTTTTACCTACCACTGTTATATGTATTTATCAATTTACACAGTTACAGAAAGAATATTTACAGGAAGGGGGAGGAGAAAATTGTATTTTGTTTTCTCAATATAGATAAAAGGAAAATCCTAGAAGAATTTGCAAAATTTTGCCAAATTATGCTTCAGTAAGTGAAATCTAAGCTTCTTTGTATGGGCTGCCCACTAGTTTGTATGAGAATGCAGTGTTGAAAATGCAAAAAAAGAAAAACCAATCAGAATTCAACATATGTTCCGGTATACGTTCAGCATTTTCTCTTCTTTAGACTCTAGCAATTTGTTCAAGGAAAAAGAATATGTATAATTTGAAACACCAGTAAATAATAACAGAACAGTTAGAGGAGATAGAATGAACTCAAAGAAATGAAAGAGAGTCTACTCCCCCCATGCTCTGTAGGACTGTATGTCACTAAGGAGCCAATGCCACCTACGACAAGACGGTTACATAAGACTTTGCCAAGCTAACCAGTCAGACTGAAATTTCTCATGTTGAGTGCCTGTTGCAAAGCGAATTTGGTGGCATTTTGCCAGACAAAGTGGCTTAGATCTTTCCAAGAAAGATACTGGTAAAAAAAATCTGTTGGCTGGCCCACACTAAAAAATTTTAGTGACCTTTTCTTTGAAGATCTTTCAGTAAACTCATGCTTTGAACTTAAAAATTGGTGAACTATTACAGTATGTGCCTTTTCTGTCACAGTGAAATCTGTCTGAACTTGTCTATGAGCTGTGAGATTGAACAGAAAAGCATAGTTTGCAGAAATTTGAGAGAGGTACCTTTCATAGTTCTCTGAGGAACATTTTTAATGCTAAGCTTGCCTCAGCCTGGTGCTAGAAGGGGTACCAAGCTCAGTGCTGAACTCGACTGGGTATTCCCTGGCTGAGTGAGAAACCTGTGTGGCAATAGTGACTTGAGAGTCCCAGGAGCATGAGGAACACAAACACTGGAGTAATGGGAAACGGGAATGGGTGAGAGACAACTGGAGGGACAGACAAGGTGAAGGGAACAAAGTGATGAGGAGTGAGGGAAGAGATGTACTGAGGCTACAGAAACTGAAGGGAGAAAACTGTGAACATGGAGATTGGGGCAAATGTTGGAACAGGGACAGGTAATTCCAGAGAAAGAAGCTGAGGGTGTGCTGGTACATGTGGGAGGAATATCTTGGATGGAGGACTGGGAAAACATTAGTAGAAAGAGTTGGCTTAGTACAAAGAAGCAGAAATCGGCAAAAGTTGTTAAAAAGATACAGTTAGTGATATTGTAATCGGAAAGAACAGAGCGAAAAGTCTATCTTTATTACAGCCTACTTTCCTTACAACACCAGGAGCGAACTGTTTCTGAATCCCACATTTGTTTTTCAGTCAGAACTATTAAGAAAATCAGTGGCAAAATATCCTGTCTCTTTCTACGTGCAAAGCTAGTGAAGATCACAGGAGAAGGCAATCAATTACTTCTGTCAGTTCAAAGGACAGGCAAGACTGGCTAAAATGAGTTAATCCATATTTCGCCTCTGAACGTGGTTAGCAGTGGTTATTTGGAAAGAGTGTAAGCAGCATGGAAAACTACAAAGATCTGGCTGCCATTGCAGAGAAACGGGATCACATTTTACTTTCTAGGAATCTATGGGTTAAGAAAAACCTATGGTAGCACTTGCAACGGGGCTCGTTATTTTTACTAACTTCTGATAGATTATTCTGTGGAAAAAGTAAAAGCTAACATCATGTAACAAAGTGATTTTTCATTTCATGTCTTTTCCCATTTTCTGAGAACCCTATAGCCAGATTTACATAAACTTTCAGTCTCCTTGTTACAACAGTTGCAATTTGAACATAACATGGTATCTGTACTGGAAAATCAGGTTCTAACCACTGGGCATCCAATTATGTTTTCCTGGCTACCAAATGTCCCTACAACACATTTCAGCATCTTAAAATGGACATAATAATACTTCTCTTATTTCAGGGGAGCTTTGTGAACCTAAATTCAATAATTGAATAATACTTGTGAAGAGTTCTAGAAATGCTGTTCTGACTGAAACAGAAAAGTTCCCTCAGAAGTTAATAAATCTGTCTTCTGCGTTTGAGTTGGCTCCATTAAGTAAGGACTGGAGATGGGCACTACAAAAAACTAAAAGAAACTAAGGATAACATCGCGTATTACTAAATGAGACCTATCCATCTTGTGCACAAAATGGAAGAGGAATCTTCAAACATTGTTACGTGATCAGGAAGCTAAAGAATGTACAATAATGAAAAGTGGGGTATCCATGATCACTTCAGGTTGTATATGGTTCTGGCATTTCCAAATACCTAAACACATATCCCCGGAACCCCAAAAATGCTACAGTGTAGCTTATCTCTCTTTGTGTGTTTTATTTGGTACACAGTGTGGTCTCTCTGAATCGCAAGATCTATGTAAGTAAGACAACAATTTAAAGAAGAGTCCTAATGTTTCTGGGAAGATTTAATAGTGATGCCTTATACGACATAGACTCTTTGGTTCTTCAAGTGTATACTTTACTGAAAAGTCAGAAGTATTTCAGTTCAAATACTACAAAAATGCTGAAACTGAGTAGCAGCTTTTTACTGATTGCTGCTGTATCCACGCTTAGTTCAGCAATAAGCAATCAGACAAGATACTTTTTATCTGTTTCTGTTTTATGAAGTGTGAGAAGAGGTCAGGGGACAATTATTTAGGTTCATTTTAAAGAATTGCCTTCTTTCATCTCATCATTGTGATTACAAATTGAATTTGTATTTTCTGTTTATACACAGCTTCCTTGGAAGGTCAGGGTAGGCATATTATATTAACTAGAGCTGTGCAAAAGATTGATTTTTTTCTGTTTGTTAGCCCAAACAATGAATAAATACATGTAATGGATCAAAGGAAACAAAATATGTGATGTTATTGTTGTTTCTCTTAACATTTTAAATTAAATTGAAGAAACCATATAAGTAAAATACAGTTTCAAAATGAAGCATTTTCTCCCGTTGTAATATTATAGCCCCTTAAGAAAGGATATTTTTAATTTTTGTCTGGCACTGAAATTTAACTTCTGTGGAATCCTTTTCAGTTTTGATGGAAATCTATGTTTCTCATAGCAGTTATGTTTTTGTAATAGCTTTACTTATGACTGAGGACACTTTACCTGTACATCTGACATAGTTCAGTATAATCATACTTAGATATGGCTTAATTTAAAACTCATGCAATAAAATTTTTCTGTCGTTTTCAACAGGCAGTGTATTAGTATCCAATTTTACATGATTTCTTTTAAATCCAGTAAGTTCTGAGCTTCTAGCCTCAGCCTTCCTTTTAAAATATGTCATGACAATGATGCATTACTATTTCAAAAGTGAAATACGAGTCATTTTTTGAAATCACATATGTCTCAAACAGCTGCCTTAATGCATGTCAAAAGTTTGCATAATTCTTCTACTCTTATCAGAGACCAATTATGCAAAATTGCAGGAAAAAGGAAGACTTATTTTTGGAATTGAGAGGATGAGTCACATGCAAAATTTTTTATGAACTTAACTGAAGAGCAGCTCCAAACTGTACAGATTGCGGTATAATAAATACTCCTCTTAAAAGGACTTATGTATAAAAGCTGAAAGTATGAAAAACATAGCTTTTTCGATGCTTGATTTTGCAGTTATATTGCCTTTAAAATTCCTTTTGGTTTAAGAATCGTGTTTCCTAACAGACTGAAAAAAGTGTCTGTATGATACTTTCGTTGCTAGTTTATATATCAGAAGGTAATAAAATTCTGTCTACAATTTCAGCAAATAAGCCATATTTTGTCAATGTTCTTATGGAGCTATATTTTATAATAGTTGAGAGGAATCAAAGCATAAAGATGAAAATAATTTTATCACCGAACTCTTGTAGATAGTCATTGGATATGGTGTAGTGAATTTTTATTTCTTAATATGTCATTAATAAGAAAGTATATGTATTCATTTTTATAAATAGAAATACACTTTTAAGCCATCATCACGCAAAACTTCTTTTAGTGCCACTATTCAACTGGCACTAAAAAACTTTGAACGTCAATATCTGTAAAAGGCAAGGTTGATTTTGAACTGAAAATCTGAATTTAACAGAATTGTTATGAAAACCAAAGAATATTTGAAATTTTTGAAGGAATAGAGTAAATGATAAAGGTGTTCATGTAGGTTAGTTCAGAGGTGAATTGTAGAAAAAAAAGGCTTAACAGGATAGAGGACAAAAGAAGGCTAATTTTAAGTACATTGTCCATACATCTGAACATATTTTAGCTTCCTGTGTAATATGAGTAATCATAGGATGAACATTTTCAGATTTATAGCTCAGTGAAATTATTTGGAAATTTCTGTGAAAACCAAAAATAGTCAATTTGGATTTACATGGCAAGGTTTTTATAGTGAGGCAGGGCTTCAGGTGTGTCCTCTGTGAGAAGAGACCAGGAGGTGCCCTGTGTCAGACACAGCCCTTTCCAGCAGGTTCCAAAACAAGCCCACTGCAGGGCACAGCTGAGGTTGTCAGCAATGCTGGTGGCATCTCTGTAACTGCATATTTAAGAAAGGGTAAAAAACACTGGATGAAAGCTGTAAAAGGGGGCGAAAGTTGTGAGAGAAATGACTATGCAGACGTCAAGGTCAGTGAAGGAGAGGAAAGAGGTGCTCCAGGCGCTGGAGCAGAAATTCCCCAGCAGCCTATGGAGAAGATCACGGAGAAGTGGATTGTTCTCCGTTAGCCTATGGGTGACCCCAGTGGAGCAGATATCCTCACTGTAGTCCATGGACGACCCCATGATGGAACAGGCGGATGTACCCTGAAGGAAGCTGCAGCCCATGGAGAGCCCATGCTAGAACAGGTTCCTGGCAATAGCTGTGGCCTGTAGGAGACCCGTGTTGGAACAGATCTTGAAGAACTGCAGTCCATGGGAAGGACCAACATTAGAACAGTTCATGAAGGACTGTATGCCATGGGAGAGACTGCATGCTGGAGCAGGGGAAAAGTGTGAGGAGGAAGGAGCAGCAGAGCCGAAGTGTTATGAACTAACCACAGACCCCCACTCCGCATCCTCCCTGAGCTGCCTGGGAAGAAAGGAGGTACAAGAGTCACAAAAGGAGTGAAGTTGAACTTGGGAAGAAGGGAGAAGTTGGAGGAAGCTGTTTTCAGTTTTGTCTTTGTTTCTCACCAACTTACTCTATTTTTAATAGGGAATAAATTCAATTGATTTTCCCCAAATCAAGTCTATTTTACCTGTGATGGTAACTGGTAAGCAATCTTTATCTCGACCCACAAGCTTTTTCAATCTGTCCTGAAAGGGACAGAGGCTGATAAGTGAGCAGCTGGATGGGCATGTGGCAGTCAGCCAAGCTCAACCCACCACAATAGTTTAAAACCATAGATCTTCCTTTAAGTCATGTTTCCCAGTAATACCAAAAGATTTATTAAAAAAAAGAAAACAAAACCAAAAAAACCCAACAAAACCCAACCAACAAAAAACCCCATGCTCTGGGAAAGAAGACTGTGTATGAATATTTGTAGGACATGTTTTGTTAAAAATGTAGGATTCCTTTTATTGTATGTGTACAGGTACAGTCAGCAGAAACATCAGTGAGGCTGGCACATCTTACAGAGTAGTATTCCCACATGCATAAGAAGTAAGTTCCACATACCTATATGCTCTTTCCCCTACCCCAAATTCAGTCCTTCACTTGCAGTTTGTAAATGTTAAGGAAACAGGGGGGAAATCTGTCACAGCAGTGTCTACAGCGTTCACTTATGAGAGGAAATAGTAATGTAAAGGTCAGTATCCAGAATCTGGAGTCCATGATCTTCGTGTCATCAATATTGTATTATACACAAGAGATTGTTCTTCTGCATGAATTACAGGTTCCTCTGCAGAGCTGTGCAAATCCTTTGCTGAAAGGGAATCTTACCACTGCTCTTACGAATGACTACCTGCAACCTCAGAGAATGTAGAGCTTATGACCAACAGGAAAATCACTTGAAGAAATAAAAAGGTATGATTGCGTATAATATTCTCTATCAGGAAGCTCACCAGCCATTGAAGCCAAAGCACTCTCAGGGTGAGCCGTGTCCTCTGTTGGACAGAGCAGGAACCTGAACATCAAGTGGAGCAGTGTTTGTATTCATTTTAGTGACTTTGGATCGATTCTCTGGCTTTTAAAATTGCATCCTTAGAGAAAGTTTCCATGTACAGTTGCTACATTAAACCCTGAGTTTAATGGTTAATCATCTCCTGTCACTG
>Ga0065711_1029308_pt1 | contig 36713 bp, 21 predicted proteins | sample Hoacrofraction12_FD_59098 | JGI IMG/M metagenome (GOLD analysis project Ga0065711, IMG submission 59098) | Hoatzin crop microbial communities from Cojedes, Venezuela - Epithelial fraction 12 v2 (version 2) | ecosystem: Host-associated > Birds > Digestive system > Esophagus > Crop | place... | reverse complement strand
TGGCTCATGGTCAACCTGTCGTCCACCAGGACACCCAGGTCCCTCTCTGCAGAGCTGCTCTCCAGCAGGTCCGCCCCAAGCCTGTACTGATGCATGGAGTTGTTCCTCCCCAGGTGCAGGACCCTGCACTTGCCCTTGTCGAACTTCATCAGGTTCCTCTGTGCCCAAGTCTCCAGACTGTCCAGGTCAACGTGATGTCGTTGCATTTAAGTCCATACATGTTTCTGCAAGAATGTTACAGGCACTTGTCTGCATTTCAGCTCCTAGCAAGTCTCATTTAACCAATGCAGTTGAAATCCTGAAGAACTATCCCCAAACATAAACAAAAGTTTGATAAAAGTGAGAGCAAAAAAAAGTACCGGTGTGGAGGAAATCACAATTTTTACTTACCCTGCAGAGCAATAGGCAGTGAGTTTTCCAATGGTGGCATCTTTCATTCAAAATTATGTTTTAATTTTCAAATTAGAAATGTAGTTACCTACCCTTTTTTAAAAGTGACCCATTCTTTCCCTAACTTAAAAGAATGTAAATAAGCAAAACACACAGGCTTTGGTGAATAAAACTAAGTCATTATAGGGTTTCCCAGTCGCAGGTGAAAGCGAGATACGAATAAACCAAGCACGAATTTACCTGAAAACAAGGCACATCCGCAGAAGAAAAGGCCTAATTATCTAAGTAGTGCCACGAACTTTAAGCAATCATTTACACTGCAAAATCAGACCAAGTTCATGTACAGAAACCCACCCAAAGCAGTAATGCTCACCTGTAGAAGTACGAGCACCCCCTGACTGTGTTGTGAGTAAAGTGTTCCTGAGTCTTCTCGTTTCCGAAGTCCTCCAATGGGTCTGACCACAGGATGTCACACATAGGTCCATAGGCAGGTGGTTCCTTGAATCGATCTAACTAAGAAAAATAGGAGACAAAGAAATACTAACTTCTTTCAACTGTGTATCACAGAAACACTGAAGCAAAATTACTATTTTTCATTCTGTGGGCTGGCAAAGACCCAATGCAATCTATTCTGCAGCTTTGGGTTGTTCTCAGTATTAAAGCAATGGATTTGGAAGAACAGTAACTCCTTGCTAATGCTGACAAAGAGAAGAAGGAACAGATATAACTGAAAATTAAGAGATACAGTGGACTGCCATTCTATATGAATTTTCGTGTGCGCTTTTTTTCCTTTTTCTGTTTTTTGCAAGCATTTCAGCAGACAAAAGAGAAGATGGTATTTCCATGTTTCGTGATTTTTCAAACATCACGGCACTTAATTTATGTGAATGAGGCACCTCAAGAAAAAAATACAACAAATATTTCAAAGCAAGTTCCCATTTTAAATACCTTTTCACAAAAATTTGTATTTAAATACCAAGACAACATCCCTGCATTACAGCAACTTGCCATGACATTCTTGTTGCTCTCGTAACCTTAACTCTAATTAATCCGCTAAAAACTCCTCTTTCTGCCTGACTAGTTGTATTAAAATATTCAAATTATACAGAATCAAAGTGCAAATAAGACAAAGTCTAGCAAAATAGGGAAATATTACAAATCAGTATTTCTCTGCAAGAACTCTTTAATATAAAAACACCCCTTGTCAAGACGGGTGTATGAATCAGGCTTGCAGTCCAAAACATTCTGTACTTTGACCAGAAAGATCAAGTAATGATTTAGTAACATACCTAACATACCTTTTCCACCCCCAAAACATTTCAAAGATAAAGAATTGGCTTTGTATGCTTTCAACACTCAGTTTAAAAGTTTTAATGAGACCTCTAAAAATTCTACCTTTGTGTCCTCATCATGAAATATTCATAGCATACGTACACTTCTAACTTACTTCAGTCCTCTACCAACTAATGCTTCTGTAACTATAACTCATTTAAATTAAATAACAATTCATAAATATGCAAAACCAGTTCCTGCTGATTGCCAAAGATGAATAAACCTGCTAGTGGCGGGAGGGTGGAGACTGAAGATGTTAATGACCCTAATCTAGAATCTGAGAGTTAACAGCTTTACTCTGCCATTAAGTTGTTGCAAAACCAGCAAATTTTTAGGCAGAGAATATTTTTGCTTCATGAGGTAGTGAACCTTTACCTCAGAAACACAACTTTATATTCAGTAATTCGTGAAAGTGCAGTTAGTATCTTAATCTAATTGCTTTGAAACCAAAACATGTAATTACTGGCTGAAGGTGTTTTTTTTTAAGTCATATTAATTTCTTAGTAGGCTACAAATTAACCTCAGAATATAATTTATCTTCTAATAACTTTAAAGCTCAGAAGTATATATCCATGTTTGCAAGTCTCAAACTGCAAGCAAGGAAGAAGAAAATCTTTTCTGCTAGAAACCCTAAGAATGAATGGTTCATATACCTCCTCTGGAAATATCAATGGAGATCTGTTTTACAAAACACCTGAAAAAAATTAATGCTTGATAACATGCAACAACACTGGATTACATGAAGAAACTGTTTGACATTGTTTTCTGAACTTCCATGAGATCTGTAAGAAACTTCTCAGAACACAGGAATACTACACAAGCATCAACTTACTAAGCCTCGCTTAGACATTTTGCTAGGCACTCAAGTGCAGTACTATTAAAAATGTGGCATGACCTATTGAGAATGAAACTCTTGACTGTTTAAAATAATAATGTTGTTTTGACTACATTCATTGCAATCATACCACATTTTTTGATTATATGCTTGAAGTATTGTGAGGTTTTTCTAGAGCGATTTTTGTCTCTTCTCCAAGAAAGCACAGAATGCCTAACAAGGTGCACGGAGCCATCAGACAGTGTGCTTACATCGTGCTAGTAGATAATACCTAGAAGAAATTAATGCTATGTATTCATTCACTCTTAAATACTTCTATACCTAACATTTATTTTTTTAGAACAAGAAAATGATAAATCCTTTGTTTTACTGGATGCTGGCGATTTCTTCACCTCAACAAAATATGACTAATCGTAGCAATTCCTTTTACGTTCTATTTAAAAAGACCTTTAAAAGGTGATAATGTCAACATGAATGTCAAAGTGGCATACAAGCATCTTACACGAATGACAGTGAGAAAGGATTCAAGTTCTAGCTGCTGGCGATTAGCTGTTTTCTTATTAGACCTGAGCACTATTCAGACTTACTTTTCTGATGTCATCTAAGGTGTTGATCTCTGGAGACAAGCCACCATGTACACACAGGAATTGTTGGTTCATCAGAGCAGCCAAGGGAAGGCAGTCGAAGGCATCCATGCAGGCATCATATACGCGTTCTGAATATTTGATTTTACCTTTCAAAGATTAAGGTGGTATCAGAAAGTGCCATCAATATTTAAGAGGAAAAAACGAATTAGCATGCTACTTAATATCTTTATCTTGCTCTTAGTGCTCTCTCTTGCACTGACGACTGTATCAAAGCTTTCCTCATGCAAAAAATCCTTTATCATTGTTTTATTCACTGCTGGAAAAATTCTTCAGATTCCAAAGTGAAACTAATAAAAGTTCTGCCAAGTTTATTATATTTTTCAAAAAAAGCTACAAATAAACAATTTAATATACCATTATAGTCTGCCACAAATCTATACAGCAAGCCTTAGAAAGTCTGCTGAATGGTTATCATCTACAACTTTATCACTCAATATACTCTCTATGAAGCAATCAGAACTTTAGCCCAGTCCCTTATAATTAATGATCTACAGAAATGCCATTATGAAATGAACAAGGCGGTACAATGAAGCTGAAATGTTAATTTACCAATATGCATATTTAAGTCAGTAAACCATGAAGCCTTTGAGCCAATTAACATTTCCTTTATCTCTGATGCTAAAAAGAGAATGCAGACTTATGGCAATAGCTTCAGCTTACAGTGACACAAAAAAAAAGGCAAGCTTCATTGTGAAGGTCTACATTTAATGAGCTTTTATGTGCCACCGCATCCTTTCTTGCAACACAGAAAGGAATTCCAACAAAAAGACCATACCAAAAAGTTTAAGCCTACTTACAGGGTAAAAGTGAAAATGCTAGACTCCAAGGGAGAAAAAAAAAACCAACCAACAAACCATAAAAATTCCTCGCATTTTTCTCCTGCTGCAGATGAGCCCTGGTGAGATGCCACCTCCTCCACTAGTGATGAGGGACCTGTCACAGAGGTGCCAGAGCTGGCGTGCTGGCAGGTTTCGACTGCCAGGCTGCTGCGTGGGGCCACAAACAGGCAGCCGCGGAAAAAAGCAGCAGCAGCAGCACGGGTTTACAAAGAGCATGCAGGTCCAGATGCTCCCCAGGCTGGGTTGGCAAGCTGCAGTGTCTCGATACCTGTGGCACCAAGGCACGGCACCCCGGGTTTGTATGGGTGGTCAGTCACTGCCCGCTGCAGGGGGTCTAACCCCTTCCTTTCTCCATCACTGAGACACCCTCTCCAGCCCCCACAACACGATTGCCCTCTCAGGGAATAGTGATTACAATTCAAAATTAACGATGGTTATCATGAAAAGTACATTTAAAATTACTGATGGTAAGCCAGTATCAAATACTCACAAAATAACAAATCGAGTTGTTGAAAAGGGAGTTAAGAGAAGAAAGGTTAAGGCAGACTTACATTCTTGCTTAAATGTGAAATACTCTGTTAAATGTCTACATTCATGATTCCCACGAAGTAAAAACAGTGTTTTGGGGTAAAGGATTTTCAAGGCCCACAAGTACAGCACACACTGCAAATCAGAAACAAGAAAGAAAAATGTAATTTATAATTAATGACGTAATTCAACCACTCATGTTCCCCTCCACCAAAAAAAAACCCCAGCAGCAGCAGTATTCTGTGTGAAACACTTATTTTCAATGGGTTAACTTCACTCTTTCTACATTACTGCAGCGTGCACTCTGCACCTGGCAGGTTTGCAGGAACCCGCCATGGAAAACAATTTCACCGGAAGATCCACGTTTCCTGGCTTCAGGAAAAGTTGCCCTAGAACAATTTAACCCACACGTCAGGAAATACCTCAGCTTCCAGTATGACATAGTATTTGCATGAACGCTTGTTAATTTTCCACTTAGTGTTGTTCTGTACAAACAACCGAGAAAAAAAATCCACAAAGCTCTCACATTAAATGAAGTCACTACAAAGCTTCCATGAAGCCCTTTATCATTCCAGAAGATTTCTATTCGAGGTGACATTTCTTCTAGACATGCTTTTAAAGAAAAAAACCCACGACTTGGAGAGGCTAATCTCTGCTCAGACCTCTCCAACCATCCGATTAAAACAGCTGCTTTGAAAACAAAACTGACACAGCAGTGATGCCAAAGCATTACGAGACTCTTGAGAAATGAGTGAACTTGCAACCTTCACGGAAGATTTGTCCTTTGTGCGGGATGACCCTGCTCAGGCACCCGGATGACAAACTCACCGCTCCGAGGAAGCGGATGGAAATGAGACCCACGCATGCCACGAGCTGAGCCTGCCATCGGCAAGAACACTGTACAGACCACAGTGGCCTCAAAAAGCACGAGCCAGAAAACTGTCTGAACAGTTTCTTTTCCAACCCTTCTTTTCTTAAATATCCCTGAACTGCAGAACTGTTGCACGAGAAACAAAAGGTGTCAAAAGTCCCCCCACTCTTCTCGCAACTACCTCCTAACACTCCCCTTCGGTCTGTTGACAAAAATTATTTACTTTATTTACCTTAATAATCAATAGATTGGAAATTCAGAATGTACTCCTAACCATAATTTCTGCTTAGAGCAAAATCAGCTTTTTTGTCACAGTAATGCCTCTAAAATTATACAGCATGAATTCCCTTCTACAATTCAGAATGTCTTGACAAACAGAATAATTACGTTAATCATGTCTCAACATTTTGATTTCTACTCCCTTATTTGCTACACAGTCCTCACCATAAAAAAAAAACCAACAACCAACAACAACAAAAAAAAAAAAAGAAAAAAGGAAAAAGTATGCAACATTTGTATGTTTGTGCTAAACCTCAGACTACCCACAGATAATTACATAGCAGCAGGGGTTTTATGCTACTACTCTTTGTCCTCAATTTATTACATGTAAACATCTGGATGTTCTGCCTGCACTCTGTAATCTCTGTTCTTCTACTCAGAGGGTCCAGAGCCAGGTGAAAAGGGCAGAAAGTACAGGCAGCACCCTCGAGGACCTGCAGGATTGATTCTCCCTATCGGAAGCACACAGAAGGCCGCCTGGCTCACGCCAGCATTTCCAGCTCCCTGCTGCCACCGCGGGAAGACAGAAGAGATGTCAGAACACTGGGTAGATCATGCTGATGTAATCAAATGTGTAATTATGGTGCTAGCTCACAGGAATTACCTGCTATGGTCCAAACCAACCACGAAGGGTGGGCCTGGGGCAAGTTTCCTGGAGCTTGCACAGAAAGATAAGACTTGGGTTGGAGGACTTCAGTAGGGAAGGAAGGCTGCACTTCAGCAGTGCCATTCTCCGTCTCTTGGAGGATGACTTCTTCATCCCGCCAAGAACTGCTGCAACCTTCCACTTCTTTGAACTTACTGGCTAATGCAAAAATTTGATGTAAATGACAAGATGTTTAAAGTGACACCTCCATTCACGCAAGAAAAGTTCCAGCTTTTAAAGTTGTAGCTAAGTTAACGTAGAGCTTCTAATCCTGCCAAAGCATCTTATAATTTAAAAAAGCACTATGATTAGTGCTTAGACTAAATGCTTTATTAAAAAAAAAGAGTGGTTTATGTTTCCCTTATAACTAAGTTTCTCATTTTCATAAAGGCTTGGCAAGCTTAAAACGAGCACTAGGTACTTCAAATACCATCCAGATTTGGGAAGCAGGAAAAACAAGGAAAGCTGGAAGTTTTATCTTTTTGGCATTTGGCACTTGCTTACAGGTAGATCTCTTCACATTTGCTTATCATAGATTTATTTTCTCTTTTTTCTGTGCTTCCTTTGAAGCATTCATGAGAACCAGACCGTGAAGATAACAGGGAATTAAGGCAGTCCAGGTGGTTCTGCGTTTCCCTGCCACCATTCAGGTAACATCAGCCCACCATTCACATTTTGTGTTGTTTTCAGTGGTACCATATCAAAGGGTTATTTTGTTTAGATAATTCCTTTAATTTTCTCCCTTTTTTGTTCAGTAGTCCAGTGATGTAATCTCATAACAGTAAACAAAAACTAATCAGCAGATTTTATTTTTCCCCATGCAAACTAAACCGCAAATATGAGGGTGACAATTTTTGATGGCTTTTCACCTTATACAGTCATTTACATGCAAATAAATTATGTCCAAGCAACATCATCAGCAAAAATTTTTTTAACTCTCCTTTGCACATCATAATTCTCACCAAAGTCAAAAGATTTATGATAATTTGCCCTTGTTGAAAGTCTGAGTTTATAATCTTCAATAATTTGGTAATACTGCTTGCCAATAGCAAAATTTTAAAATCCTTTTTTTTTTTCCCTCAACTTTTTCATCAAGAATATACTACACATCAGCTCTGCTATAACTCTATGTAAAATGTACAGCAGTAACCTTGCAATCTGGACATCTCTAAGGTGTTTTTGGCCTGTTCCATTTCATGTATCAAAAAGAAAAAAAAAAGGTACATCTCCTAAATGCCAACCCTCAAACTGCAGCCCTGCTTACTTGCTTAGTGTCTTTCAGCTCTTGAAATAGCAGATATGTTAAGTTCATAACACAGAGGTAATCTGCCTACTTCCCAGCTCCTCTAGTCAAGCTGTTTTCCTGCTGAGGTTCTGGCAGCCTCAGCATCAGGAAAGAAAAGGTCTGTGCAATTAAACACTGTGTAAGCCAAAGGCACATATTTTCAAAACAGACTTGGGGATTTAACTCCACTGTTGCATGCTGAATTTGAGCCTTTGCACAATTTGACATCTCGGCACCTCCTGAAATGGAAAACCAAAAGCCCCAGACCTCTTGCACGCATCTCGCACTATGAGCTCAAAACAACGAACCTTGAAAAATCATTACTGTTGCCACCAGATTGCAACCACAGCAACACCTGTAACTCTCTCACTTCTGGATGCTCGTGTCAAGAAAAAGAGGTGGCTCACTGTTAGCTGTGTGGCTTTGTATGGGTAGGAAAAGATGAACTCTCTCTCCAAACGACTGATGCCATTGCGCACTCCCCCAGCAGATGAAATTAAGTGTGAATAAATGCCAGGTAATTCATACTCGAAAGGATAATTTGAGCCACATGTTGCTAAGCTCTCTACTGATGCTCTGTGAACTGTGGAACAGTATATTGGTATAGCTCCTCTGCTCTGTAACTAACACACACCTCACCTAAATATAAAAATTACATTACTTCAACTGCATTGAAATAATTATACCATCACAGTACCTAGTACAGGTACAGCTTTCTAAAATGGAATAACCATCCCAATGGAAGCCATGTACCTCTTTATACACATAACTGCATTCACACTACTGGTAAGACTATTTATGAGGGCTTTATTTCAGACAAGTAAAGATACGTTGCATCTGTACCCACAATACTCACAAGAGATGCAAGTTCTTGCCATTTCTGAACTAGCATCCCTTGAGCACAGGGAAAGAAAACTCTGAACACTACTGAAAATAAAGAAAAAAACCTGTATTGTATGATCTCTTCTCTTAAGGCTCTGCTGCGGAACAGGGCCAACAAGGTAGTGCTACTTGCATCAACCACATCTTCAGTGACAACTTACAGTCTTTGCCATAACTTAATTGCCAACATGCTTGTATTTTACCTGGTTTTGTGTTTCTAAAACCAGTGCTCACGCACGTACAGATTGCTTATTTAAAAATTAAAAAGGCTACTGCTGTGGAAATAGACTTCCCGTGGAGTAACAATGAATCCACTCTTTGTGGTCAGGGTCTCGGACGTTTCTAAAAGGTTGTTGAAGAATCTCATTCTGATCATTCAATTTCTGTTCATTTTTTTTTTAGACATCTCTTGAATATTCCCAAGCTGCTTTGGAATCTTGTTTTGACAGCTGCATGGTACTTCAGCACCTCTAGACTTCAATTATTGCCAGACTCTCCTCTAGCTAGTCTCCCAGGTGATTTCATTAAAAGTGATCACCTGCAAAATGTTGCTGCTTGCCTTTTACTCTTTTCTAGTGTGTAGACCACATTACTCCCATTTCAGTCCTTGGAAGGACCTCAAAATATCCGAAAAGGAAAGACCTCTTTTTCAATCAAAAAGTGACTAGAAAATTCTTTTTCTTATATGGTCCTGTAGTTCTTATAGCTAGTACTTTCTAAGCAGGTATCCAAGCACTGGCTCTTAGCTCTCCTCGCTGGACCTCGTGTCTTTGCCCCAGCTGTGTTCTGCGGAGATGAGTCCCACAGAGAGACGGACACAGCGTGAGATTGAAATGGTGCGAGTGACTTCCAGGGCACCATCCCATGTTCTCTCCCTGCAGCCAAAAGGGCTTCATGGCATGTTGGGGACTCGCTCTGTGAAGAGCTGGCACAGGACCAGGCAAGCTGCAAGGATGGCCCTGACACAAACAGATGTTCCAATATGGAAATCTAATATATACAAAAATAATCTGAATTTGGTGAATTATTGAATATTCACAGCACTGCCCAGCCAAAATGAGATCTTACAAGATGCAAATTCTTGCTACAGAGAAACATATTTGCTACTCTTACACTGAAGAAAAGGGCAAGGAAATTTAGGATAATTAAGGTATTAAGAATTTTTTTGCTCTGAAAGGAATGAAAAAACTAATTGACTTCAATGGTAAACTATTCCTGACCAGCCAAAACTATTGTAAATCAAACTGTTTATTGGCCAGCATTAACACACTAGAGAAAAGGAGGAAACTGAAGGGTGTTTATTCTTCCAATAAAATCCTAGAAAGTGCATGGAGACTTGAAAGACGACAAACACCCAGCTTCACCAGCATTCACTTCACCCACAGTTTACCAACACAATTTTATGTATATGTCATTCTTTCTTGGGAGAGACCAGTGAATCATTTCAAACAGTTCACGGAGTTCAGAAGCATCTCAAGCACCAGGTGCTTTTTTAATTGATGCAAGGTCCTATGGCCAAATTCCAGACTGACTCCAAACACCTCACCTTGTTCTCGCCAGAAATACTGCAAAACCTGTTTCTCCTTCTGGAATTCTGGTCTTTGCATTTGGGAAATGAAGGTGCACAAATGTTTTGCACCTTAAAACACAACTCCAGCTTTGTTCATTTTGAACGCTGGTTTAATTCTCCATATCTTAACTACCTGCTCTGTCAAAAATGATCAGTATGTACCTTAGAATATTCAATTGACATTTAAGCCTGTATGTTTTTATGTGTGATTGAGCAGGAAAATAATTCCAACAGTTCATTTACATAATATTATTAATGCATTCTCGTCAGTATTTACCCTGATTGTAATTATTCCAAGACTGTGATGAAAAGCAGTCTATATGTGTACTCCCCCCTCCACTGCATGGCATTTATGTGTGCCTTTCAAAAGAGAGTTTTCAGGCTCAGGTAGAGATTAGTCATTCTTCCTCACAGCCCTTTCCTGCAGAACCACTTCTGCTCTAACTATTCTTGGGATTTAAAAATAGCCCTCTGTTTTGATCATTTGGCTTGCTTTCCTCCGTGACCATAAAACTTGTTTGAAAGCGAGAACTGAGGGGTTTCTACTCCAGAGTCAAAACCCTGGAACAGTGCACAAGCACAACAGGGAAACATTATCAGTTACAGAACCAAGGAAACAAGTGTGCCGTATCAGATATTGCAACTTGCAGGAATTTGTTATTCCAAGTGAAGAAATGCTCAGGCTCTGTCAGAAGATCGAACGGAAAAGAGACTGCAGCTCTGGGATAAAGATTTGGTCTGTGCCGAGACACCTCATATCTTCCTATCTACAATTTTGACATTTTTTCTTTTACCTACTGTAATTTCTTTACTAGTCTCATCTCACAACACCTTGCTCAGAACTAATTTTAAAGACAGAAACCCTCACCCCTTCAAACAGTGGAGCTAACCAGTAAAAACAGAACACACACGTGAAGGACTGAGCCCCTAGATCAAAATCTTTGTGGGGCAAGGACTGTCATTTCTGCCGAGTGCCTTATACAAATACTTTTCTCCTTTTCCCTCTGCATTATCAAACGCCTTCCACCTACCTCATGCAATTTCTTCCTCTCCTCTTAATGATAATAGCTTACATTATATAGCACCTTTCATCCAGAAGAATCCCAAATGCTTTGCAGCCCACAGACAAGGATTATCTCGCCCACTACCAGCACTCAGCCAGGTCTAGTCTCAGTGGTGTCACTTTTACACTAGATATCACATAGCAATCGAAGGGAGTTTTTTTTAAAGCTTATATTACGCGCCATTAGTACCGTGGACTGGCTACTTAGTTCTTCTGGAAAGACCCCAGAACTGCAAGTCTCATGCCTGCATAGCAGGAAGGGGAACCAACAGATTGATGGAATAAAGATCACTAAATGACTGACATGGTAGAAATACGCGTTAAGATCAGGCTAGGGCTCTTTACCACCACAACTTCTCCAGCACAAAGCACCGGCAAGAGCTTGCACCTGCTAGATGTGCTCAGGGCCCCTTCTACACCAAAAGCATCTCCATCCAACATGCCAAGTCGCATTCTTCACCATTTTCCTTTCCGTGTCACTAGTTATTGTGCTGACTTCATGCCTGAATGCATAGCGCTACATCCAAATACACTTACAAAACAGAACCTTTTCCTTCAAAAGCATTCTTTGATCTAGGTGACAGGTGGGGACAATCCATTACGTGACCAAAAAAGTAGTAACTTGAGAACCTTACATACAAACAGGAATAGCATAAGTGACAGCTCAGATATTTCCTTGGCACTGGCAGAAGCCAGTACTGTTACCAGTGAAAAAGCAGTGTTCCAGAATGGAAAAACTAAATTCAGAATATAATTTGCTAAATACGTATGTGCAGGTTGCTAAATGAGTAATTTTAAGGGGCTCATTCCCCACTCATAAGCTATTTTGCTTTGTGTTACATGGCTTGCTGTTGTCTTTAGCTGGTAATAGCTAGCCCTGGAGTAGATTTTGGCAAACTGTCAGACAAACACTTCAAAGCTGAAGCAAATCCACTTGTTCTATTTCTTATATTAAAAACATATATAGAAACGAAGACAAAACTCTCCTCTTCAAGATACAACTTGGCTCGGTCGAAGTCTACAGGAGATATGAACTAGTTTATTGCAACTGAAAAATGGTAGTTCAAGACTGAGCTGCACAACAGTTTAAGCCTGCAAAGCCACCCCTCACATTCCCAGCCTTCCCCAAGCGATCCAGCGTGGTAATCCACACAGCGATGATTAAGCTCACAGCTCACCGTGGATCAGAGCAGGGAGGAAGCAGGCACATGTGGCTCAAAAAAATCATGCTCGAAGTGCTGACTTCGGTCTGAGACTAAATCCTAACCATAATGATTTTTGGCAGGTGGGCGAAAGAACCTTTCAATTCTTAGGCTTTTAGAGCATTTGCACTCGGAACAGCATATTTCTATTTGTAAAACGTGTCACCTCCCAAAGATTCTGTTGACATTTCAAATCAAGTAAACTTATAAAGTAAAAGTATTTACTCAATTTTATTTTAAAGAAGTTTCTCTTCATACTGTAAATATGAAACTGGCAAGATGATCCATTTTACAAACACATTATAAATAACTCAGCTGTTTGGCATTATATATTTTCACATCAATACAGCAACAGCGTACTAAGATGCGGTATGTAGAATAAAATAGCAGTATATGTGTTCACGCGTGCTGCCATCTTAGCTAGTCACTGAATCACAGCCATGTATCGTAGGACCTACATCTATCTCTTCTAACAGATAATGGGTATTCTCCCTTGACTCAGAGGGAGTTGAAGTCTGAACTTTTCATAGAAAGGAGTCAACCAGTAGCTCAAAAGCTGCTGCAAGGGTTTCTGCCTGACCGTTCAGCGACTAGATCATCTATGACCTGGATAAACACACCCAGGTTAGGTTTTGTTTGCTACTGCGCACCTCATCTGTCAGTTTGCATAACCAAGCAGCGAAACTGAAGAAAAAATCCAGTTTGTTTTATAAGCACTGGAACAAAGGATTTGTGCTTGGTATTTGACTTGCTTCTAGTCAAAGGTGGGCAGGTTGAGACAGGACACTCTTTCCTTCACAAGCCAGGTAAAGATGCTGTCATTTGAGCTCCACATTCTACAGCCTGATAACTGGAGTCTGCACCAGGTCTCAGCACCTTCATCGGGGCCCACGTGCATCACTTCTCTGTGGATTCAAGTGCTGCATCAAAAGCCAGAGACCACACACTCCTGCACGCCATATCTAAACAGAACTATTTCATCCTCTCCAGCACAACAGGTTATCCGCTGGCTTTCTGTCCCATCTATCCCCTATTTAGTCCTTCCATTTTAATAAAATTTCATATGCAGGAGACTCAGATCAAACAAACCTTGAAGTCAAACTAAACTATGAATTGTTCATTCGTTTTTTCTGTTATGTCTCTTTTGTAATAGCTCATGTCTATTCATCCTGTTTAGCTTGCGCAAGCTGCAGGGCAGACTGCTTCTGTGCTATATTTGGATGGCCACTAGTTAGCACCAAGGTCCGTTCTCCATCAAGGTTTTCAGCACTGATAGTGGGATTTGGGTGGATACCAAGCAACCTTTATGAAAATACCACCAGCAACATTAACAAGGACTTCTTTTGCTTATTAAGTGATATCCGTGAAGAGCTTCAGTACTTCTCAGTGGGTTAAATTATAATACTAAACATACACAATAGACTGCAAGCAGTTTTGCAGCCAAAAATAGAAATAAGAAACTTACTTCAATGCTGAAGTACCCTCTGTCCACGTAGTCCCCCAGGAAGAGATACCGCGTGTTGGCAGGAGAACCTCCCACTTCAAACAGTTTCATCAAGTCAAAGAACTGACCATGGATGTCCCCACAAACTAGAAGAGGAAAAGAACAATACTCAGATTGACCATGAGGAGATCATCTTAGGCACACCCATTCTGAAGTCACTGTCTTATAAAAGAAATGTGTTATGACTATTTTGAGCATCATCTTCTAGTTAAGTGACCAGTGAGAGCTGGCAGGTGCTCAGCAGAATCTGTTTTTCTATGACGTACATCCATATATATGCATGCAAGAGGCTACCATCTAATTAAAGGAGAGCCATCAGGCAAATCTGACCTATAATTATTTTCACAGGTATCTGTCCATTCCTCCTGCTGCCCAGCAGAGCACATGATACTGGCAACAGTAGTAAGAAAAACCAGGTCATCCTCCAAAAAAGAACATGTTCAAGCAAAGTTAGTCTTTCTTTTGACATCACTCCTCTATTTCTCCTGGTCTTAAACCCAGATGAACACCAACAGGCTTTCTGTAAAATGCAAAGCATGCCTGTCTGGTGTACACCACTGGGTAAACTGACAAATTTCTGACTTCTGGTTTCTGTATAAAAAATGGCCTGCTTGCTTTCCCAAAGCATGTCTTATACAAAAGGACACTGATTTTTCATGCTTTAACCTCTACCACTTCATTTAACCTCATATAATTATGATTTGTTTCACTTCACTGCAATGAAGTCAATCTAACACACGGCTTCTCTAGAAAGAGCAGCTCTCAATAAACACGACAGCAGAGCACAAGCGATGTGCAGCTGGGGCTAAGTCGGGACGCCTCTTTCTGTGCTTTGGTGTTAAGAGGTTGGCTCGGCTATCTTCTGAAATTGCAAACTCCATGGTGGGGGATTTTAAGCTTCTGCAGGAAGGCAGGCAATGCTTTTGGAGGCTCCCACTGAAGCTTAAGTAACAGCGCTGTGCCAAAACCCACTTCCTTTTGCCTTGCTTTGTTTCCTCTACATAAAGGAGGGGGAGAACCCCCCAGTTTAGGGCCAAGCCCAGACCTTTACTGGTAGCAATCTCTAACAAAGAAAAAGTAAACGACCTTGACTGTTACTGAGGTCAGTTCAGACTGGTTCTCCCATCAATGACTGAAAAAAAATCAGATTTGCAAACTGGAATGGTGATTATGAAAAAATTGAATAAACCAAGGGTCGAGACAGACCTTATCTTGCAACAGCAGCACAACTTCTTATTTACTGCTAACACAAATTTCAGAAGACTTCAGATGCTCTCTCTGATGTAACGGTTCAAGCTTTTGTATTCAAGCAGTGCTCTCGTTTGAGCATTTATCTGGAAGTGGATACATAGGTCTTGTTCTATCCCAGATAAACCAGCCTCACATTTATCGCATGCCATGGAAAAGCTGAAGTCACGCCGCCACACAGACACAAAAGGACTGTATAGAACAATTGTAACACCAAATCCAACTTGCAGTGCAAACATTGTTCATATGTTATTGTCTTTCATCTCAGTCCAGTGTCACATTCTATTTTTTACTTGCATCACTTTTCTCTGAATGTATACACTAACAATAGGATCAATATAATATTGTCATTCTATCCAAAAACTTAAAAACAAAAAAACAACAACAAAAAATCCCTATCCAAACCAAAACCAATCAAACCACCCCCCCTCGGGTACAGAAACAAACACTGATGTCCCAGTCACCACTTTCATGAATATTTATATGAAATTAGTGACACAATTCACATGTGCTGGCCAGCTCAGCATTCTTCTGTGACAGTAACAGGGTCTTTCCCCCTTAAAATAGTGTACAGTGGTCTTATCACCACTGTGTTACATTGTACAATCTATTTCTCCCAGTTATTTCCCCCCCCAAGAATTTCAGATGACAACTCCATGTTGAAATTCATCAACAGTTATAATTTCTATCTAACAATAATATCTGCCATTATGCAAAATAAATACTATTTACATCCTCAAGTGGTGTAACACCACCCCTCTTTCTGTAAAATAAAGTACCCAAAAGGAAATTTCTTGCTAGCATTTTTATCTGAACACATTAATCTACCAAACCAATACACACTGCTTGACTGTACTCCTCTGCATGGACACTGTGGGAAGATTAAGAACACGTGTCGCTTATTGATGGCCAAGCAATCTGCTCTCCTAACTCCCGGCAGCAAAGCTTTGTGTTATATAACTGTACAGCTCTACCAATTATCGCCCGCCCCCATTTGCTCCAACTGCAAAAGCCTGAAGTTGAACAAGACTGAAGGATTTTTAAGCGAATTCAACTTTTGCTCTTTCACTAAATCACAAAGAAACAAGATCTTTTTTTGTTGTTGTTGTTGTCGTTACATGGACGTGCGTGAACAGGTGAGTACTTGGGACCATTACAAAGAAACCAAGAAGGTTAGAGCGCTTTCTGCACATAGCTGTATACCCAGGAATTTGTCACAAGTCAGAAAAGCAGAGAGCAAACAGTGAAGAGGACAGAAATAAGTGCAGAGCCCTGCAATCCCATAACTAGCAAAATTCTGAACTGGACTTGAGAATCGATACTTGATGGATATTCCAAGCACTCTGCATGCAGCAGCCTACTCATTTTGTACTTGACAACAGATGTAGAAACATCTCCAGAAAGAAAAAAAAAAAAGAAAAAAAAGACTGAAAGTTAAAAAGCCCTCAGACCCAACCTTGCCAAGCAATTAAAGTACTTCCAATGGAGAAGCTAGGTAAAAAGCAGTGGGAAGAAGAGAAGATGCTCAAAATTAAGAGTTAACATTGAGATTTAATTTATTGAGGTCAGATCCCAGAAAAGACAACAATGTAACATACAGTTAATCCAATTAGTATTTTGCCTGGAATAGTATGGAATAGCTGAAGGATCTTATACTTTCCAGGTTTGTGCATATAGGCCTGAAACACTCTTACAGCATAAAGCCCGCGTACTCACATCCTGATGGATGGCCTTGTTTACAAATAAAGGGCAATTTTGTATATGTATACAGTACCATACTCCATTTGTAGTTTGAAAGCAACTGATTCTACAGCTATAGTTCTACCACCTTTCTTTTCCAACTCCTGTGAATGTCAAAACTGCAAGATTTCCCAGGCAGCCAGATCACTGCTTTATCTTTCATTATATGGGGGGCAGAAGAGATCCGGCATTATATCTCCATTCACAAAGGCAGAAACATCCATCAGCCAATAAGTGCCATATCCTTCACGCCTTGTCTTGCAGCTTCCCACCACTAACAAAGAGCCGTGCAGCACTGTCCCATCAAGAGCCCACAGGAGAGATTCCACATTCACTCCACGCTGCCTCTGCAAAGCTCTTTTTTAAGTTCACTACCTTCCCCCTTCGTGTTACCGAAAAAAATTTTGAAGGCACACTAATAATTATATGTTTACTCTTGTACAAGCATGACCATTGGATCTCTCATTCCTTTTAATTTTGCCAACAATGTCCTTTTATATACTTATGCAGGCTTTCTTTTGGTACTGGAGCACTTGCTATCAAACAACGCATTCAATGAGACATGAATACTTTTCCGTCAAAAACCAACAAAATAAAATCCAGCACAGTGAAGCAGAAAATTCATTTCTTAATGAAGAACTCCGGGATCGACGTACGCATGGATTTAAAGTATAAACAGAGGGAACATAAAACACAGTTCATATGCGTGTGGGATTAACAAAAGTAGCTATGTTCATACAAATTCATCAGAAGGAGGAATACCGGGTGTTATGTCTTCTATTAGAAATGCACATATTTTCCTATATTACTGACTTCCCAAAAAGGCTATCCAGTCATGGCCTTTTAGCTCTCTTCATTTTATGATAACTAAATAATTTGACAGCATTTTCTTTTTCCTCTCTAAAAAAACTGCTTAATTTATCCAGCGCTTTTCAACTTTCTTTATATCCTTAAATTGCCAGCTGGGCAGCAACAAAACAGTGTTTCCACTGACTCACCATTTCCAGGGATCAGTTCAGCCACCAGACTCATTGCCTGTGAATTCGTCTATCTGAGCCTGTCAACAGCATTTACCTACCTAACCTCTCAGAGCAGCAAGCTCCAGGACTGCACGACACGCTATGCAAAGACATTTTTTAACCTGTTGTAAAGGGATCTCCCACTGAATTCATTTGCGCAGTCAGAAGGTTTAAGAAACACTGGTTGTTTGTGGAGTCCTTAGAAATTTATCTCAGTTGAAGAAGTTTTCAGGCAAGACACGGCCCCTCCAAAAGATTCAAGTTCACAGGACTGCCTGTGCAATTACTGAGAAATCATGTTTCTGAGCAGGTTTTCCTACTTGTTATGATGGGTACTTTGATCCACTTCACCATCTTACACTATAGCACCGGAACTTTCCCAACGTAATTGTCTATAAAATACCATTTTAGTATAAAAACAGAAACTGGACATGGAGAGAGAGAAGGGAGAATTTTTTTTTTCGTTTTTTTTAGAAATTGTCATTCTAATATAAATTAACTATGTTTCTGATGGTTTCACTGCGAGGATCTCCCTCTGCTTCATGCCAAAGGAACAAGCAACACTGAAACAGCAACCGTTAAGTTCAAGTCGTACTAGCAGTGAAGCAAACCCTTAACTTAGCAGTAGTATTGCCAGCTTATTCATAGAAGACAAAGTGGTAGGGCAGCAATTTAGGTTGCAGTGATTATTGGCACAAATAAAAAGTCTGAAAATGTTCGTCAGATTCGTTCCTTCATATAACTAAATGCTCTTCACTACATACAAACTCAGTCCAGAGATTATTCTGTGTGGTTTCCCATTCCAGATGGATATTAAGAACAAAATTTATATTCATGGTACATTAAACACTGTCAATTCAAAAACTGTCTATCTGCAACAGTTAAGATATGCTGTACTTTTCTCATTTATCATGTACATACTTAATTGGTGTAACATTATAGTCTGGTAGTAAAATACCATTAATGCTTCAAGTGAATTTACATTCCATGTATCACGAGATTATATTTCCATCTTCAAATGTCTCCATCTTCAAATGTCATCAGGAATTAGGAGCAGATACGTAACACTCCATCATCAGCTTCAGAAGCAACATCTGCAAACTCATGCATGTAAGACAACCAACAATAATGAAGCAAAGACACCTTTTAAAGAAGAAACTAACACTGTGTAGGGAATATTATCGATTGCTTATTCTTTACATTCATTGAGCGAGGGATGTCTTTGCACTGAGCTCCAAAAGAATGTTCTTCAGCAAAGCAGCACGCAATACTGCAAAGCCTAAGGGATGAAAACACCCTATTGAGTTACACCGCAGTATGCAGAGTGCAAACTGCAAAGGGGTTTGCTTTGTATAATATTTAGGAAGTGTTTCGCTGCTTACCATTCCACTAGTTAGCACATGCTTCCAAGAGCTTACCGTTTTCCAAGGACACCCACAAAGCCTGACTGACAAAGGGATGAGCACACCCTGTAAACTGCACTTGTCTGAGCTGACTCGTGGACGCTCATCTGTCCAGGTCTACAGGCTAAGAGAGTAAAGAGGCTGTATATCCCAATGTATGTCCCAACCATATCTCCAGGGAAGTAGTTTGGAGCAAGGAAAAGTTACCAAAGGCTGAATGAAGAAGTCAAGTGAGGAAGGAGTACTTACAGGCAACAGTGGACACACAAAGGCAAAGCAAAAACAACTAGACAAACCTCTGTAGCTAAGAAGTCAAAGATTGTGCTTCCTTAGCAATCAATAAATACAAGGGAAAGCACCTGCAAGAGCTATATGCGTGAAATTCTCAGGTGCGTCAATAAAACCTACTGCATTGCTCCTGAAGGGCTCAACTATTAACCAGTTTTCCCCAAGATTTAAGAACAAAGTCACGTATAAGAGTCACATGTTTTTGCTTACACAATCTTTGAGCTTGAATGAGCTTTGTTTCCAAGTATATGTGTTTCTAAGGAACACTATATACTGCCACAGCAATATGAAATGTTCAAAACACCACAGTTCTGTTCCATGCATTTTTTTTTTTTTTTTTAATCGCTGAAGACTGAGCAATTTTCTTCCTTATTTTTTGGAGAACAAGGAGGAAGGAGAAGTACAAAATAAAAGAAGAAAATCCAAAAGTTTTTATTGACACAAACTCAGCGGTTAGGTTACATACATTGTTATAGTCATGTAGTTTTGTTTCTGTTGTGAGGTGTTTAAAGAACATACATACTTCATTACTCATATTAAAGTCAGAATCATTTAGACAGCTCACTAGGTAACTGATCATCCTCAGAAAACATCTACTAGACTCAACATAATAGGCTTTCATGTGAATGTTTGTTATACTAAGTGTATTGAAGAACACAGCTCTGTATTTCCAAAAGAAGCATAATCTCATTCATATTCATATCTGATTATCTAACATGATTATAATAGGCTTTCATCTATCTTTTCCCTTCAATCACTGCATGCAAATTGGTAAGTTTATACTACCAGAGTGAATTGGCATTAACAAAAAACTGCAATTACGTCTTTTCATAAAGAGGCCTGCTTCCCTAAGGATGAAGCCAGAAACCATCAGCCATACAGGTACAGCAAAGGAAATCGCAAATGAACCGTCAACACCACATTTGACAATGTTGTTTGGCTGCTGACTTCTCTGCTTTGTACTGAGAAAAAAAAAAAGTAGTACCTTGGGAAAAGCTGATTTCTGTGCAACACACGAGGACACTATACTGTGTTCTGCTCTGCCAACGCTTGAAATGCTAGAGTCTGCAGAGATCAACCCACGCTCGCTCCCTGTAATACGAGTCAGTTTTCTCCCACCACCCCCTGAAGGCTAGAACAAATTAATGACACTTGATTTGAAGAGGTAGAGTGAAAAAGAGTGGGGAAGGGAAAACATCACATCAGAAAAGACCTTCAGGACAACAGTCATTAATATTCTCTGGTGAAGGAGGAAGCAAAAAAACCCTAAACCATGTGGCAGTAAGCCCTTCAAGATGTTAAGGCTATAAAAATATCTTCAGCACCAAGCTTTTAAAAATAGCTCCACAAAAATATTTGCAGTGTCTCAAAACAAAATAAAAACCAGGTACATAAGCCTTGCCAGCAAAGGAGCACCTTTGTACATGTAAGAGATACCAGAAGCAACACAGTGTCAGGAAACAGCCTCTACCAAGTACCGTAAAACCTACACTGGCACAGAAAAATCCCTTCCCTCTACTCTCTCACTCCAGCTGAATTTTTCAGGAGAGTAAGTGGGTACCACAGCAGTGAGACGCCCCATGAAAACTTTCAATTCCAGGTCAAAGCAACATAGAGGAGTTGTAGTACGAACGGGATGGTGATCTAGTGAATATTTTACAGAATTTTTCCAAGATCAGCAGGGAAAGGTGTGTTCATCACATATACAACAAGATGCTGAATCACAGAAGAAAACAGCATTCGCTCCTATACACATCAAAGAAACAACTGGCTCTTCCCCTGCCACCTCCAAGGTCAGCACTGCCCCTGAGCATACTCCATAGCAAATGGAAAAGCAAACGCGCCATCATCATCTTCTGTTAATGCACCCTCAGTATCAGGGAGCAATGCTTCTTCCACAAATAACCCCATCAGAAGGATTACTTGTGAGGAAAGTGCTTCATTGGTCTATGGGTCAGGATTTCCAGCTCATATCCTTACATCAATGTTATTTATAGCAATAGGGAAATTCTCTTATCCTCTGTTTTACAGACGTAAAAAACAAAGGCCTGGGGAAGTTTAAAAATTTATAAGGTCACAAGATCAGTCAGTGGGCGGGCAGGGACAGCCAGAGAGGGAACAACACATCTTTGTATTGCTCCATCCATTTTGGCACACCAGAAGAGAGCCCTTTCAATGAGGAAGGCAGGCCCTGCACAAGAAGCACGCACAGCTTGGCTTTACACACCATGCTCCAAGTGAAATTTAGGGACGATGAAACAAGGCAAAAGGGGAAAAGCGCTTTTGAAAGGGAGCAGCTCAAATATGCTCAGCTCTGCAGAAAAAAGAAGCATAAAATTCAACGCTGTATTTTATTCTGGGATTAGCTTTTATTTGCATAGATTGGACCATAATATTGTTCATGTATAACATATAGGTTCGTTATTAGAATTGCTCAGTGTTACATCTTTCTCACTCATCTGGTTGGAGAGATCTCCATTAGTTTTTTGCTATACATATTTTTCCAGAGTCGGCAATTTATCATCAGCAGTAGTTTGTAGCCAGTCCTTCAAAGTTTAATGTGATAATATTTTTGTTGATGATTTAATTCAACCCTTAGGATCAGGTTTGTTTACAGTTAGTATTTCTCTCAGCAGTGCAAATCCCAACCCCAGTAGAGTTAAAACAAAGGTGCTGGTATTATACGGATATAGCGACAGTTATATAAAGCCCAAAGAAGCCCTCGGTAACAAGGGCTTGATAGATAGTATCCTTGTTTGCTCTTCTTACTGTAGAATTTTAGAGCAGTATTACCCTAACAGACTGTAGTCCAATTACCTTCCAAGCACCCAACAATTTACAAGATTTTATGGGTAGTAGCATTAGCATGTCGAGCTTCAGTTTATGAATCCCTATCATCTAAAAGCCTAACCACAAAAATAGGACATTCATGCTGGCTTGTAATACATATTTTCCATTTTCACCTGAGGATAACATTTGTTGTCACCATTTCCTCATTCCGTGCCACCGCAGACCTGCTTTATGCTCCATCCAACCCCCCCTCAGTGTTTTATTAAGAATCAGAAGCATTACTCTCTGACAAAAAGCATCGTCCTTCCTTCAGCACAACGGTTTGTCTTATCAGTGGAAAACAAACATTTGCTCGACACATACAAATGAATTCGTTCATTACCTTTGGATCTATAGCATTCTGCCTATATTTCCCAGAAACAGATGTTACAGTGAAATAAAAACGCTATTGCTCAAATTCCTGGGCTCTTAAATAAGCAACCGGCAGGATCGACATGGATACTCGCATGCACCCTGAGTGGAGGGAGCCAGCGCAATTAGCTTCAAACAAATTCTGTGAAGTTCAGCATTGGGGCTTAATGGTCTATATTCAGAGCTGTGAGCGAAAAGAATTAACCTTTGAGGAAAGTGCTTTTAAGAGAAAGCTCTCCATAGTAATTTATGTCCCGGTAAAAGCTCATATGACAATTAGTTAGGGGAGCCAGGGCAGGGAGAATTTGACCACATTAATTTCCTCTTGCTTAAAACATACGCCTAACATGATCCTGAGTAGGTGGTTAAATTCGTATGCTGATACTAAATCAACATGAATCATGGAATGGTTTCAGTTGGAAGGGAGCTTAAAGATGTTCTAGATCCAGAAAAAAACTGTTGTCACTTAATGACAATTATGAAAATGAACACAAAGAAGTCATAGAATCACAGAACCATTAAGGTTGGAAAAGACCTCTAAGACCACCAAGTCCAACCGTCAACCCATCACCACCATGCCTACTAAACCATGTTCTGAAGTGCCGTATCTACATGTTCTTTGAACACTTCCAGGGATGGTGACTCCACCACCTCCCTGGGCAGCCCGTTCCAATGCCTGACCACTCTTTCGGTAAAGAAATTGTTCCCAATATCCAATCTAAACCTCCCCTGACACAACTTGAGTCACACTGATGAACAGAATAGCCTTAATTATGTTTCTTTGCACAACCTTGCTATTAGGTATGTAAGCAGTACATGCAATTTAGACAGGACTCTGGGTAGCATTAGGGGTGGCATCCACGCAGATTTGCGCTAGCTCCCGCACCATGCTCCCCATGCAAACTAACCAGTCTCTCCCACTATATTGAGAATTGTTTTCCCAATGGCTGGCTGAGGAGGGAAAAAACCCAAAAGCAAAGTCAGAGGAGGGGAGAGATGAAGAAGATATATTCTTTTGGCAGGCAGTCACCAACCACATCACATGCAGTAAGTTGTTCTGGGAGGTAACAGAGTACTGCTATTCAGAAACAGAGGTAAGAAGCAAAGGTCACCATCAAAGAAATAGTTTGCAAAGAGACTATCAGGTGAAAAAAAGGGAAACAAAATTCTGTTCTACTGAATTGGCATTTATGGCACTCTTCTGATCTGTAGTCTATCAGTAATCTCAAATGAGACATCCTTTCAGGTTTCTAATGTAGAGTTATCAGATACATTTTTAATAATTACAAACATTCCAAGGGGACGTAAATAAGTGTTTGATATCTCACCAATTAACCAAACAGGATTTCATTGGCATTTGATTAGGTTAATTTTGCTAGGTGAGTTAAGTTTATGTGAACTCAGTATCTCTGTCCAAGGACCTCCACCGCCTTATTTTTTGCACTTGCAGGATAATACTGCTTGAATCGGCCTCAGCTGAACAGATCATACAAATGCAGATCATGCAATCGGAATACACACAGTCTGAATATACTGAATATACCCCCAGCTACAGTTCCAGATGAGGAAAATAATCTCACATATTTGGGATTTTAATAAAATGTTGTTTCTACAGATATCAAATAAACTCCTGAGTCAGCTTTTTATATTGGAAGGACAAAGTTTTCAGGAAGTTCAGAGGATCTAGCTAGGGATTTCATTAGTTCTGGTGAGAACTATATAATTACTTCTTCCACAGCACTTCCCAGATTATCTGGTTTCAAAAATATGGAACACCATAACCCTGGACATATACATAATCTAAATATGAAACTGTGTTTATGTGACCTTATGAAATTTTGTTTTAAAATATAATATACATCTATTTAAATGCAGCATGTATAATAAAGGAAGTAGCTGAAAATACAATGCATTTACTCTTAAAGCAACAACAGTAATAAGGATGTGCTTTAACAGAAAATACAAGAGGCAGGACTAGCAACCGATTCCCTCAAACACCAGATCTCTTCTGAGAGAGCAATCCCAACTCTAAACATAAAAGGAGCAAATCCCATCAGCAGGACGTAACGGTGCCACACACCAGAAGAAAAAATTACCATCATTTAAACACAAAACCATGCAAAATTTTTGACAAAAAAATTGCATAAAACCCCTTTTTCCAAAATACAATACTGCAGCTGTAGGTGTGCATTAGTGATTGTGGAGTAGCCATACCTGTACCAAAACGCTGCCGTACCAGTATGAAATAAAGCTTTGTGTCTGGTGTGACTTGAAGTTAAGCGCGCCTGGCTTTGCACGCTACTGCTCTGCTCACTGCCGTTAACACTCAAACCAGAATGCGTTTGAGCCATCTTATTCCTACACAATGCCCATTTTCTTCCTGCTTACCTAGTCCTCGACTTCAAAGATCTGAAGATACACAGTTTCACTGGGTAACTACTGGCACTGACTTCTCACAGCTGCTTAGGCCAAATTTGGTTCTGCTGCTCCCAGTTAGCACTACCTTGTCTCCTGTTGTTACAGACCTTCAGTTGCTGGATTTCCAAACTGCTATGAAGTAGACAAACAAGTTACTTCCTAAATTTGCATTTTGTGAAGTCATACTGACTAAGATAAAGCTATTTGATTAGTAAAGCGGTATGTCATCTGAGTTGCAAGTAAAGTTTCTTGGCTGTTCTCAAAAGACTGGGAAATACCCATTGAACTCTCTTTCTCCAGATTTACTTGTCTGTGTTAATACCATAGCTCATACTCTTCTCTCAGCATTGGGATAGCATAAAGAGTCTAAACTTTGAGTCCTCCCAGTTCAAGAAGAAAGTCCAGTCTCTTACATCTGTTAGTTTTAATAATGACGTGACAGAAAAATAAAAAATACGACAGACAAGAAAAAAAAACTTTTTTTTTTTTTTTTCCCTTCAATAACTGAAGTAACTTCTGAAATACTGTCCCTTGTGCTTGCTCTTCTGGGGAGGTTGGTATGTGAACTACTGCCAGATACAAGCATAATACTCCAGCTCTGCAAGACATTATGCGTTTTAGGAGAGAGTACTGCTACATGACTATTCCTTCCAGTGCAAAAAGGTAAATCTGTGTTTTAGCAGGAATTGCTTATTGTTCAGAACCTTACTGGGCTAATACCAGCTGAACCTTACTGGGCTAATACCAGCTGTACTCCCACAACACACTGGGATAAGCAGAGCTGTGGTCATTATTTTAGACCACAATGCACATCTGCCTTTGAATGTTAGCTGTAAAACTATCCTGTCCAAGCATACAGCAAAATAATGCTTTAATGGGGCACTAAAAGACAACCATTGCCCTGTTTCTATTCCATGCAGCTGGGTTGTGGTAATACTTTTTTTTAAGACAACGTGATGTTCATGCAGTGACTGAAGAAATTAAGACCTTCCTTCAGAATAACTTTCCTCTCTAACTCTCTTGCCCTGCAGAATGATTCATTTTTCAGAAAGAACATTGTCTACTTTCGGCTAAGATCAAATACATTATCAGTTCAATTTATTCCAGAAAATGTTCTTTCCAACTACAACTACGACAATACTAACCTAAATCCAGCCATAGTTTACTTTACTTTTGTCCAGCACAAAAAAGATAATCCTTTTCATTAAAACAATTGCATGTATTTTTCTCTTCATGACATTAAAACAATTGCATTTATTTTTCTCGTCTCTCCATCTCTTTAACATGCACGTCCTCCAGCTATGAATTCAGCTTACAGCTGTAGAAAACAAGGACCATGAAAACATTCATGGTGAAAAATCATTTGGCAAAAGGAAACACTTGCAAATGCTCACAGCTATGGAGTATTTCTTTTACCCGAAACTCTCTATCTAAAGTGTTATTAATCTGTGGGGTGTTTGTGACTCGTCGCCAACACCAGATCTCAGAAAAATGTCACATTCTGCCACCTCTCACAGGCAGTGCAGTTCCATCTCATGTGGGCTGGTGACAAGCTGAACTCTGCAGCACAAGTTTCTGCTCAGTGAAGCTGTGCAATCTCTGGTCAAAGTCCCACGGAAGTGCTCAAAACCACAGGCCCTTCTCAAGGCAACTACAGGGGTCACTCTGACCATAATCCTTCACTAGAACAATAAAATCACTGACCGAAACAGTGAATCATCATGGGAAGCTGCACATTCAGTAAAACAACCCAAAAACTAGTATTACCATAAAAAAACACCCCAAAACCCAAATGCCAAATGAAAAGAGTCAACTTCCTCACACATTCAGGGCAAATGCACTGAACCCAGCACTTCTACAAATTTTCTTGCAATAAAATTGCTGTCACTGGTAAGGAAAACAGCCAACACACAAGACTCCATTGTCTTTTTTGAACAATGATGTTTTTATCTGCATCCACCCCAGGTTTATAAACCTTTATAGGTCAATTGATACTTCCAGATGCTTAATTTTTACATTGTTGCTAATAATAATAATAAAAAATATTAAGAGACATTTTCAAGAGAGTCACAATTGGTAGTTATTGCCTGTGAGAGCTGATACTGCCATCATTCACATGGTGCCAGCCAGAAGCTTGGACCTCAGCATCTGGCAAGAAATTGTAACTCCAACCTCAGTTCAATAGACCTTCACTACAAAAAGTGGGTCTACTCAGCTTTCCACAATTTACTGTTTCCTTGATTCCTCCATTTATGCCTAATTCGCTTTATTTTCTATAATGTTCAGGTAGTTTAACTAGCTGGCTCCTTTACAGGAGAAGAATAGCTTACCTGCTATCTTCTACATTGAAGACACATTTTCATTATGGAATTTTTTTATTTTTATTTTTTTTAAACACATATTTCTGGCTATTCTATTCCTTGCTTGCAAGGAAGTGGTCTTAGTCCCAAGAACACGCTGCCTTGATTTTATGAAACAAAATCTTCTGCCCTCTTTATAGCTTGCTTTATGAAGCACAGATTTCTGTTGCTGCTTCTCCCTTGCCTTGGTTAGTACAACTGATCGGTCACATCCGGCTCTCAGCAGTCTGGCAATTCAAGGGAAACAGTTCTCTCATGGATTTGTTACTGTCAAGTGAAAAATGCGTGCTAAGAAAAAAAATGCACTAGTCGCACTTCAGTGACTTTTCAGGCTGCTTGCTACTCTCTCTGGGTTGCAATAGCATGGTTATTTGAAGTGATTGCAAGACAGAATCCTTACAGGCACGTAAAAATAATAAAATTCTAATGTATTCATGTGTTTGTTAAAGCTTGCCTGTGCTTAACTGAAACTGTAGAAATTACTTGGCAGTCTTTTTCAGCCTCTTGTATCTGGCCAAGTACTAAAATAAAAATACTTCTTGGATCATAAACCTATATTTATTACACCCAGAAGTTTTCAGGTACTCTAAAAGTTTTATAACCTGTATTTTCATTGAAAATTTTATATGATATTCTTGTGTATATATATATATATTTTTCAAACTTAAACATTTATGTTACTGAACTTTGTACAGAAAATTCATTAAAGACAGTCTATCTACCATAAATAGCCTGCTAGTAAGCTGAAGAGCATGTGATCAAAAGAAAAAAAAAGCCAAATCAACAGAAGCTTCTTATAAAAAAGGAAGACACATCATCACGACTGAAAATATTAGTCAGTGCAGATAGGACCTTATCTTCAGAAAACATACAAGTAAGGTAATCAGGTTTCAGAAGATCACCACCCACAAAAGAACAAACTTGTGGGTCTGTCTTTTTGGTGTCCAAGGGAAGCAAGGGGAATCTGTGCACCACAGGAAGCAGAGCTGATGAATCTCCTACGAAAAAACACGAGTCGAAAAGAATGGGCTTTCAACTCATTTTTCATGTTTTTCATGCAGTCTCGGACAACACACAATTCTAAAATAGAGTCCAAAACATATGAATTCTCTGAACTCAAAAGAATGCATATAAAGCTAGGAAATATTTGAGGTTCTTCACCAAAGAAAGTAAAAAGCTATATAACAGAAAGTCAGTTAGCTTAGGAAAATACTGATAGGGAGGATAAGGATACGTTCTCTGGAACAGCATCTTATGAAGGCTACAAAAGATGAAATTAATCAACTATTGCTAAGAACAACAGACAGTGCCACCTTTCATAAACGTTAGTACTTTAAGAATTATTAAAGTCTAAAAGACTATTTTAAGAACTAAAGACATGAAACAAGTCTTCTTGGTTCATATCGAACACCTGTTCAGCTTTGATTAAAGCCTTATTTAAGAAGACTCACTGAAAATGGACCACATAAAAAAAGATCTAAAACGCTGGAGCTGTTCTGACAATTTTTCTTAGAGGAACTAGGATTAGAAACTCGCTGTGGACAACATCACAGCCATCTATTCGATCAAGGCCTGACAAACCAAGCACACAGCTCCAGGAGTTCCCAGGATCTGGGCAGCGTATAGAAGATCTTCCTCCAATGTAGGGAGAGTCTGAGCTGTCCCTCCCAAGCTGAGCAAGGAGAAGCTTCCAGTCCTGAGCTTCAGCGTGGAGGGACTCAGGACTTCTTCAAGCCCCACTCATTGATCTACCCTTACAAACAGCAGCTATAAGACTATCAAAAGCACAAAGCACAACAGACTTCTGCATCCTAGCAAGCCTTCTGCACCAGGCACAAGTCCTGCAAAACTCAAGAAAGCAGTTTTCGTTTTTCTCCCCCCTAAAAATTATTAAAATAAAGTTCTGCTACAGGTATTCATATCTCTGCTAAAACCAAACTGTTTAAATTGCACATTCTTAGTGAGCCATCAGTAGCATGGGTAAACGATAAGGATCAGGTGTGATTTGCATTGGATCAACAACTCTTAATACTCACTGTACTCCTTGCCTCAAGATTGTTCCTTGGCTGGCTTGTTGTATATAACTGAATACAAATAGCTATCTTATATAAAATTATCTCAACTAAAGAACATAGTTTTTGCCATTTAAAGAAACTGGTGGGCTGCTTATACCCAAGAACTTATTAGCATTCAGCAGTCCCTTCACAATTAAATCTTTATCCACTTACAAACCTACTCACATAGATTTCAATTACAGATTATTGTCTCTCTGCAAAAAAAAAAAAAAAAAGCACCTTCAGAAACATTTTATAAAAGACAAAAAAATACCCAACTAAACATTTACTGCTTGTCGTCTGGGTGGGTTTGGTACGCAAAGTTAGTAATATTATCTAACATGCTTTTCTTTAATTATGGTGTCTTCTCAGGCATAGCAGATGATGTTGTGAAACATCAAAAGAGTCTCACACCCCTGAAGAGGCATTACAAGGTATAGTCATTAAGAACTGGACTAACCCTGTCTTCTTTCTGTAGATCATTCATATTAATGATTTGTGGGGTTTTTCAGACTGAGGTTCTGTCTCTGTCCGAGGCTTTTATTTGCTACCTACAAAAATAGCATTTGTGGGAAGTTCCTTTTTGAGCGACAGGGTAAAGAACCATCATTTATGATAACTTTTCAGCGGTCTGCAGGACTGCTGTGCTTTTCAAGGCAGCCCTTGAACGTGGATGCTCTAATGATTTAGGCTCATTAACTAGAAAGATATAAATCATTATTACAGCAGGAAACAGACTGCAACATTTAAAACTCAATTAGTGATGATGCAAGCAAGTGGCAGGCTGCAGAACTTGCCTTTTCTGTTGAATGAGAAGTTTAGCAGAAGAACCAGCACCAGCCTCTGGCTACTTCAGCTTGCTGAGAAATCAGGAAATACATCTCCATTGTAAATTGTAACAGTAAAAGAGTTTATTGGGTAACTTAAAAGGACATTTCTATTCCCTGTAGCCTCACTTTAGTTTTTCATCATTCTTATGTACAGTGTTCTAATATTCATTATTGGCTGATGCAGTTTTTTAGTTGCTAACCGGCATGAAGTCATTCTGTTTACTTTTTTTAAAAAAAGAAAGCTATTTCACATAAGAGCACATTTTTGTTTTTAAAATGCGTTTAAAATCAGTAAACCTCTAAAAACTGAAAATTCACATTTTGGAATTGCTGAAGGATACACAATTTCTCTGATTTGAGGAATGAAAGTGGTGGGAGAAGAGAGGAAAGTGCAAGGTGCAAGAGGAGCTCCTTATGAGCTGGAGGAGGTCACTTTACCTGTCCTCCAAACTTCTGTCACAAACTGAGTGATCATTCTGCACACAGAATGGCAGTTTTCTGCATTCAGGAGAAAGAAAAAAACAACTATATTTTTCTTCCAAGGCCATGTGTATTCTGAGCAAAATACATATAAAATTATGCAAACAAAAAAGTTTCCTTCTGATACTTAGGTAATCATTACAGGAGGAAAAGGGCTGCCTAAATACAAATGAAGGAAAAATATATTGATTTAATCACACAGTTCAGCTGCTTGTTGTTGACCTGACTGTTCAGGAATGAAGACATAAAAGGTTCAGTGTGGCAGATGCAGATTTTGCAAGAAATTACAGAAAGAGCAGCACTAACGAAAAAAAAGTGATCACGCAAAAGTATTGATACACTTCTGAAATAAAGTACAGGCACAGTGTTAAAATTTCTCTAAATATGTGCTTTAGAAGTGTCTTAATTCCTACTTTTATTTTGCTCTTTCCCTTGTGCTTCGTTTCACCCTATTTTTCAATACATCAGTACAAAGCTGGCAGAGCTACGGCAGGAGGGAAGGAAGGGAGCACAACTTCGAAGGCCCCTGCTTGTCCTGAGACTTGGGCTGCATCAGAACCTGGGACACCCAGAATCCAGGCTCAGTCTCCAGGCAGCAACAGGTCCATATGTAAGTGACAGGCCATGAATAAATGAAGTGCAGCAGAGAAACGAATTAATTCCTGAAGAGAATTCTGAGACAACTGCCATCACCTAATAACCCACTACTGTGCTTTATTTTTCAAATGATGGAAGTCAGAAAAAATCTGTCATTCTGAAAGGAATGAGTAAACAAAACCAGTGTACATTCAAAGTAAGAATCAAGTCTCAGGCTTAGTTCAACGCATTTTTTACGGAAAATACATCCTCTGTAATCACCAGTCTAATGCTACCCGTAAGCATGAGTCATATATAGATTTTGCATCCCAGATAAAAAAAAAACCAAAAAACAAGAAACTCCCTCTATGTTTTCTTCATATTATTAGAGAGAAGTTTACTTCAATAGAAAACAAAACAAAAGAGAAGTATGTCATTGTTTCCATTGAAAACTATCAAGAAAACAAAGTGGAAAATAGCCACTTTACAACACAAAAACGTGCACGAGGCTGCAAAACATCATTAAAATTTAATCATCTTTCCAAGCCTTTAAACTCTGCTGGGATCCTCCAATTTTCATACTCTACCCATCAAGAAAAGCTGTATCAGCTCGGGCTCTGATTTGGCATAAATCAGGCATAAGAGTCGGCATGAAGGCCTCATCCCTGCGAAGGCATCACCCCCACTTCCACTGGACTTACCCTGCAGCCTGCTTCCGCGACGTCAGTGTCCCAGGTGAGACGCCAACACCGGCGCTGCACCAACCAGCGTGGAGCCAGATCAGCCGGCCTCGTGCTGCCGGGCTGAGCAAGGACCAGAATGGACGGCCAGCAGGTTCAGGTACCGCTGAAGAACGGCTGACGGCTTACAGTAGATGGTGTTCCTTCCCAGGAACTATCTGCATCTCCTTTATTTTTTGCTTAGAGAAATAAAAATACTTCTTGATAAGGATTTTGTGCCATCAGTTTCCCAATGCATAGTACCCACAATGCAGAACAGCTGTCAAACGTTCAGTAGGATATTCTACAATAAAGTAAGGTAATAAATGCTGGTAGCACTTCAAATTTATTTATAAGGACTGTAAAGGACACTGTCAGTAAGGTGCAGGGGCAGGCACCATGCTATGCTGAGTAGCCACAGCTACATTAGTCACTAATTCAAGCAGTTTTACAGCCTACAACATAGTACACTCAACCCTCACCTCAGAGACTCATGCCAGTTCTTTCTCTTTCCTTCTCAATTCGGCTTTATTTGATTTTTCCATTCAAACCTAATTCTGTTTCTGTGCACCTTCGGAGGAAACAGCTCCTGCTGTATTAGGTGTAGAGAAGGTGTGCCTGATGATAATACTACAGGCATGGGAACACACCGGACGCATTATTTGAAAAGGATTTATAGCATTCCCAGTTGAAAAGAAACAACGTAAACCAGAAATTGTAAAATCTAAACAAAACCTGTTTTCAAGCTGTCTGGGCATGAACAAGAACTAAGGAAGACATCCAGAGTACAATCTATTTTTACAAGTAATTTCCAACAATTGTCCTTAGATCTTTATCCTCCACATCACCTGTTCATCTCAAGGGTTCACCTTTGGCAGGTTGACAGCAAAAGAGAACAAAATTAAGCCAAAAAAAATCCACCAAATGCAAGCCTATAGTCACTTAAGTCAGCTTTTGTTTAGAGAGCAGAAGTCCACAGCTCAAAATAAAATCTACTGTGTAGAACAATAACTTTAGAACAGCAATATTATTTTACTTGGAATAGATCACACTGGGGATGACTAAAACTCCCAGAAGGATCTGAGACGCTGTAGGAAACAACATCTATAGATTTGAAATAAAGGAAATGAAAGACCCATAAGGTAAGATTTTCATAAAATAAAGCCTTAACATAATCAGTGGCATAATCCACATCAGATTAAGCACTAACCAAAACGAGCTGCTACAAACCAAACAGTGGGCTGTACTAAATGGAGAGTTGATAGGAAGCAACCTTCTCCTGCTCCAACCTCCCTTGTCTGGCCATTGTGCCTCCGACGCTGTAGCCCATAGATGGACATCCAAACCATACTAGAGATTAACAGCAGTTGACCTGCAGGAACAGGGAAACTCCCTGAGAAACAAGGGAAATGAGCCCACACAAAGCTCCAGGCTCTGCAACCAAGCTAACGCAGATGCCACCCCAATCTGTTCAGCAAACCCCTTCTGGTTTCTCTACAGCAGATCACAGCAACTGCAGGTAAGAAGAAAAAGCTTTCTAAGGTGCGAGCTTTCACTCAGCAGGTGAGAAGGGCCATGCTGAGGGAGGCATCTAGCTGGAGCGTTTGGTGAGGAGGGATGTTTTGGTTTCATTCCTACCCATGCTTTGGCTTTTAAAGAACAAACACAAGTCTAAGCACATGGTCCAGAGCAGACTGCCAGCATCAAACAGGCACATAAGCGATGCTTGAAGAACTGTTCCCCCGTCTTACGAAATACTGCCTCAGTAACACCAGCTTTATGGAAATCTGGACAGTGTTACCGAACAGTATGTTGCCCTTTGCAGCTCATGTTGCTCTCACACAACAATCTCTTATCACACATTCTGTAATATGGAGAAGAATCCCACTAACATCTCTATTAAGAGGGTTTTGAAACCAAATCCTGGGGTTAACAAGCATGAAACATCAACCACAAAACACATCTAAAAAGCTTCTGGTGTCCCAGGAGGGTTTTGGCTTTTTTGTTCTTGCTATTTTCCTTAACAGCAAAGGAAATAATAACAAATGGTTCGGATAATTAAATGCCTCCACATGTTTCCGGAGGCGTTCATTTCTTTGCACTTACATACAAGTAAAATAACTGTACCGTATGCTGCAGCAGAGTTTATTCTTCAAGAGTATTCCTTATGTACTTCCTCAAGAAAGAAAATGATTAAGTCACCAGATGCAACAGATATTAACATTTCATCATCAGAATCATGTCAAAACAAAGACATTCCCACAACACAAATTATTATATACTAAACTCTCCTAAAGAAAACAAAATCAAACTGTGAATAAAAAGATCTATTCCTCACATGAAATTCCCTAACTATAAATCTCCAAAAGTGTAAAGAAATTTCAGTAATTCCTTGTTCACATCTAAGATTTAACCCATGTCTTCACACAGCAAGTCACTTGAGTATGGACTCATCAGGAGGGCTGGGTAGGCTATGCTGGCTTTCCAAAACAAAAGACAGAAGATTCAACAAAAGGTCACAAAAGGCAGCGTATTGCCTCGGGACTCCAGACAGAAGACTAAGCAGGCCACCATAAGTGACAAGAAAAGTTTAAGTACCAAAGAAAACATTTCTTCTTCCTTAATATTAGTGTAAAAAGAAGTCTGTGTGGCCTTATGATCCTGAGAGTCACAAGAGAAGAAAAGAACTTAAACCTGTTTTCATTAACTTTCAGACAGTATAGACACATGCAATTGGAAACCTTATAAAACTAATGATAATGCTTCAGAAGTATCAGTGTCCATCTTCTTACTACTCTTAATTAAAAGTAATTACTGTTAATTAAAAGTAAGCAAACTTATAATGGAATTTGTCCTCTATTTTCCATCTTACTGAACTCACTTAACCAAATTAGCTACCGGAACCATAATTCACTCTGCACATACTACTGCATGGGTTGTAGAAAGCTGACTACCTTTCCAGCTATGACAGCTCTGCATCTTTCTGGTTCATGACAGACACGTGGTGCTAAATAATAATAAAAAATATATATATATGCTAAATAAAAATAATAAAAAAGAGCACAGCATGCTTTTGCAGAAATGAATCTGTATCTCCTTCAAATCAGCTCCCTGCAATTCAGTCCTCCAACACATAATAGCAAGGTTTATATCCTCAGCAGGAGGTTATGTTAATAGCACTGCATTTCCCCCATGGGAAGAGTAGCTGTAAGAACAAGTGCATTAGCAGATCCAAAACATGCAACTATTGGTTTGAATAAGATAACAAAGTGTTAAAAGATCTTAATGGGAAAAAAGCAAAAATCATTTCACACGGATGTTGAATGATCCACAGGAAAGACATCTTTTTTTCTTTTTCTTTAAGTCCCAAATTGATAGCATCCTCTTCTGGCATAAGTTGTTACTAGGCACAGAAGCTTTTTATTTATTTGTTTATTTACTCAAGTTTCTCCAGCCAACAAATCAGAGGCCTGTAACCTAATCAGCAGGGAGAACAGATGGACATTCCCAATAGTCTCCTGTCCCCCGAGCTCGGCCTCCTCTTCCCTGCATACTCAATATTCTTAAGTGATGGGATAGAGGTTTGGCTGCCAGCACTACTGCCCACGTGCTCAATTTGCAGAGTGCCCACTCCAGTTATCTGGCCCGCTCAGCCATGTCCAAGTGCCAAATATTGGTGACTTATGATGTTCAGGCTGCTCTCCTTTTCTGCTGACAATGCACTAGTATTCCTTCACTGGATATGTATTGCCAAAAGATACAAGAGTAAATAAAAATAATGCAACTGGCATCGTCTTTTAATATTAGCTTTTCCCCTTCCATTTGAAGTGAAAGTATACAACTTCATGATTTTTTTTTCCTCATTAAAAAAAAAAAATCTATGCTTGCCTACATGAACCCAAACAACAGTACTAAATTGTATGCATAGTAAAAGAGTTAAAAGAACACTTTAAGGTTGCAAAGTCAAGTATTCAGTACCAGAATTCAGCCTTCTTTCCATATGTGTTATCATCGTCTTCAATTGGAGACCACAGTATCGCCTCCCTTCTCCCCAGGAATCTCGCCACATGCAGTGCAAAGGACGGGCTGTAGAGATTTTCAAAGAGCGATGTTCTGGTTTCTCCTACTTCAACATATGGCTCCATGCTGACACCTCACACTCCTTCTCTCTCGCACCAGGATTCAAACACAGAGCCACTTACATTCCCCAGGGGTTCTTCCAAGGCATGCAGCACCAGGCACAGGGGGACTTCAAGGGGGACATCATAATCTTCTCACAGGAGCTGGATTCCTGTTAAATACCTATCAACTCTGCATATAAATTTGAGAGATAGAAGGCTAACTCTCAAGGAAAAAAAAACCACACCAAACAAGAACAGCATGTGAATTCAAGCACAGTCACAGAATCACAGAATCACAGAATAGTAGGGGTTGGAAGGGACCTCTGTGGGTCATCTAGTCCAACCCCCCCGCCGAAGCAGGGTCACCTACAGCAGGCTGAACA
>Ga0065711_1003485_pt1 | contig 36713 bp, 19 predicted proteins | sample Hoacrofraction12_FD_59098 | JGI IMG/M metagenome (GOLD analysis project Ga0065711, IMG submission 59098) | Hoatzin crop microbial communities from Cojedes, Venezuela - Epithelial fraction 12 v2 (version 2) | ecosystem: Host-associated > Birds > Digestive system > Esophagus > Crop | place... | reverse complement strand
TTTTTTTTTTTTTTTGTTTTTTTTTTTTTTTTTTTTTTTTTTTAAGAGTTTTGCCATCTCTTCAATGATAACAAAAGCATTATCTGATACTGCAAGTATATATGTCCAGAAAAAAAGAGTATTCTTAAAGACTTGGCAAATCAAAGGTGTATAAAGTATGAGGGATTAAGAAATCAATTCACTTATCATCCTATTTCGGCAAGACAAAGTCTAAGGATGGAACCACTCTTGTCAAAGAATTTTTATCAACTCATCTTAAATTATTTTCTCTAAATACTAAAGCCCCAGTAGTAGTCTTCTATATGATATAGACCTACCTGTCTGTAAGATTTATGAAAGGAGTCTTTGAAGTCCAATTTGTTATTTAAAAGCATTGTACGTTACCTGAGATATTGTATAGTTTGAAGTTCTGCTGCTCACTTCAAAGTCCTTTCTAGAAACACACTGACAGACTGCATTATTGCAGAAGAGCCCATTAATTATGTTACTTTCTCTCAGTTGTGCCAAAGTTCCTTAAGTTTTGTAGGACAAATCACCGATGTCAGGTCATGTACACCTGGGATCTGCAAATGCTGGGGAAGAAAACTTTTACCACCCAGACAGGGCCAGCATTGTAAGAGCAGCAAACAAGGAAGATCTTTCCCACAAAACGTTTTATGATTTCCAAAGATTGTGTGCTTATTTCTAGAGGTTTTGACATAAAAACAACCGAAGGATAAATAATTATGTGTAGTAACTGCCCATAGATGTGAACTTATCCTTTAATAAATCAGGTATGCTGAGGTACTGTATTACCTTTTCTCTCCCATCTAATAAAAGCACTCCACAGAAGCTGACACATAACACACACCTCTCAGGGCCCTTACAAAAAGGAAAAAAAAAATTAAGTGTAGTAGGCTGCTATAGCTTGGCAGCTGTTCCACAGGACCTTGAATAAAGGGATCTATAGAGACAGGATCTGCACAAGTAAAAGTGGCTGCTTCCAAGGGGCATGCGAATTTTTCACATTTTACAGGAAGTCTGTCTTTTCCTCACTAGGAAGATGCAGTTTCTGAAAGCATTTAAGCCCGGAGCAAGGCAGAAAATTTAGTCCTGTCAGCCACCTTCACAGGAAAGGGGAGCTATCTAGATCAATCCTCTAGAAATGAGGTACACACAGACTGCACTACAGCAGCAGACACTGTTTCAGCAGCTCATTCACCACTTCACTCGCCTTTTTCCTGGATCCACTAATTCTGCTGCTCTGAAACATGGCTTTACGTCTTTCAGCCTGCAAGAACCTGTAACTCCAAGTATTTTCTTGACCTCCACATTTGTGCGGAACAAAATAATTCTCATCAGGGATGGGAAATAAAATTATCATCTTCAGAGAAATCCCAAGTGCCACAAAGCTTTCCAGCTGATGATTACTTCCAGGAGTTCCAGGACATTTTCTGAATTCACGTGACATATGTCAACCTACAAACAGGAAGAAAAAGAGTAACTGAAAGAGTACAGATGTCAGGCTTCGGGGAGAAGTGTCATCACTTATAGAAGAATAAATTCTTCATTTTAGCTTGGCTCATGAACAGGAACACTCCACTGTGAGCAATCACTGAAATGACTAATTTTAGCCTTTTGCACTTGTAGCAAATCAAATTTTCCGATACTCTAAAAACAGCCTAAGATCCACAGAAAAGTCCAGAACTACAATGCACCCCAGGAAAGAAACATGGACTAAAGCTCTGCTTTAGACCCATGCAGTATCACTGTACTTAACTAAACACTCCAAGGGAATTGCAAGAAGCAAGTACATCCGAAAGAGCACAGAAAGCCTCCCCCTCGCCCCCCCAACCACCGTCGAATACTGTTAGAGGGAACGCAGAAGTTAAGGTTTAACACACCAATGCCTTCGTCATTCATCATGGCAAGCCACGGTGGCATTGTGAAGCCCCATTTGCCTTCCTGCAGCCTGCCTCTGCCCTAACTGTGGCCAGCTATCGCCCTCCACCTCACCAGGCCCCCTGTCATTCAAACGACGCCCAGACGGTGTTTGTCTCTATCACATTCTCATTCCCTGCTCCCAATTCCAAAAAGAATTCTCTCATGTTTTCCTGTCAGCACAGGAACAGGTTTCCCAAATTAGCTGCTGCTTGTATCAGAACTCATCTCCCAGCACGATTTTCTTATCTTTAACTCCATTCGTGCCCGCAGTAACAAATTAGTTGACTCATCTCCAAGCACAACCTCCATAACTAACAAGGCTTTTAAGAGCCTGTTGATGCTTGCTTTATCACTTACCATAATTCTCCATGGCAAGAGTCTGTAAGAATCCTATCCATGCACTCTTCTGATCAGACAGGCTCTTTCGGGTACAGCCTATGGGCACTCTCCTTTCTAGAGAGGGCCCAATTAAGCTGCAACATCAGCGTTTTTAGTACCTAGAAAATGCACGTTAGTTTGGATTGCAAAGTTACCCTGGCTAGGGAATATCATCTTGAGCTACCGAAATTCAGATTAGTTCAACCTCCCCATTTATATTTTTAGGGAACGAGCCTGGGATCTGAAAGCATGAGTACTTCATATTTAAATTCAGTATTAAGTACAAGTGTCAGCAGAAAAACAGCAGTGCATCAAAATAACATTTTATTGACCCGATTTAACCACATCCTCTGATACCCTGCACCATGCCAAGAAAAAAAAGTCCATATCTTACTAGAATTTTATTGTTATATGAACAGAAATAAGCACATACTATCTCAACTGTATTAAAAAATATGTATTAATTTCATCATCAATATTTGTAAGTGACACTTTCTTGTAAGACTGTTTTAAACCAGAAAAATTCACAAATAGTAAAGGGAGAATCTAATAAATGAATTGAGAGCCACGATATTGATCAATGACTACAAAAGACTCAAACTTCCTTTGTTGTTTTGTTTGGTGGTTGTTTTTTTTTTTAAGGGAAATCCAAGAAGAATCCAAAAATAACGGTTTGACTCTACACGGTTATATAAATCTTGTGAAAGAAGTAATATGCTCCTTCAATAACAATATCTGCACCATTTTCAAACTAATCCAGTCAAGGAAGAAACTATGTTGAGGAAAGTCTGTATAATTTTAAGTTATTTATTTACTCATTTATCTGTTAGCTACAGTATTTCTTGTTTTGTTTAGAATTTATTTTTACCTTAATGCTCAAAAAGCATAGAAAAGAGAAAATGCATTTGACAACGGCAAAACCTGAAATTCTTAAATTTCATTTATACAAATAGAATTCTATTAATTCTTAGAAAGTGCCTGTTTATTTTTCTCTCTTTGCTCCACGATATAGTCTAAAGTTAATCTTTTGTGAAGAAACAGAAAAGTTTATTCTAACAAAGCTAACGAACAGATCATTTTGGCCCCATGTCTGTAAAAAAAAAATTTGAGTGCAGGAAATCACATGCAAGTTCAATGCAAAAAATCTACAGACTTAAAAATAATAATAAAAAAAATCCAACAAGCCATTCTAGAAAACCCGGACAAGACGTCAACAAAAAAATTCATCATTTGCAAAACAATTCCTCTCTGTAAGAAACAAGGGTGCTCTGTCAAAGCACAAAAGTCAGTGGATGACGAAATCCAGGGTGCGTTCAGGACAGGGCAGTCGCCCAGCAGCAGGTGTGTGACATCTAGTGGCTACCACATCTGTTTGCTCATCCACTCCAGCCTTCGTAAAGAGATGTGAAACAGGCTGCCTAGTGCTCACCTTTAGTGTCAAAACAAACACCACAGTGCTTAGGCAGTACCTGTGTTTAAATGTCTGTATTAAAAATATGCACCTGTATCAAACATCTTCAAATGCTTTCCTTTCATTACTTGAATTAAAAAAAATCCACAGGAAAGCTATGCTCTTACGATATACGATCGATGCAAAAATTTCACTAAACTTTTAAATACCAGAGATAAAAAGATCCACTTTATATGTTAATGCTATATTGTACTAATACAGCCTATTAAGTGCCATGTTCTGGAGTAATTTGCTGTAACTGGGATACTATTCTTGCAAAAGCCATCCCCCCAAAGATCATCCTATATGGCATTTACTTGCAGGCAGCACTATATTACACAAATATTTTAAAAAGTCACAAACTCAGGCAATAGAAAATCACCCTAATCTCTCAAAAAACATAGAGGCTATAGAAGCTACTATACAATTTTAATGTTTTTTCACTAATAGACAGTGCCAGCCTCACTCTGGAACCAAGGCAATCTGTCCAAACTTCTCTAGTCAGTGAATCACCTGTGATGAGACCAAAGGGCTTTATCATAGTTATAGCACTACTCTTCCTAGGTTCTATGCACTGTCCCTCTAATAATACATTACAAATAATACAAAATAGTAATTCATATTGTTGCTCTTCTCTTATACCCTTATCATGTTTGCCTACTGGGGAAGTGACTATTTTTCTCAAAACATTCTGATTGCTATGGCAATCCAATTCAAACCCTTGCTCCCAGAATGGTATGCTTTATTTTCACTTTTGACTACAAAAATAGCACTTCTGAAAAGGGCAAGGAATCACAAACTGCATGATTTGATAATTACAATACCTTATTTTACAACTGTAGTGTGTGCAAATCATCATTTCAATGAAATTTAATAGTTACAAATATTCTTAAACTGTGTAAGTACAGTAGGCTCTACAGACATGGGTAATCAATATTCTACCATTTGAAACAACAACAATAAATAAAAGTTTAAGTATTAAAACTAAGAAAAAATATTCCTGTACATTGTACAGTACATTTTGGTTAAAGCGTCTTAGCAAAAATATAGTAATGTGTTTTAAGCAATCCAGTTACAGATGGTTCAATATTAAAATTTCAAGGTTTCCCCATCATGAAAAAAATATTGCATTTTTCCACAGGTGCAGCAGAAACTGTCTCTCTCTGAACAAGGCTTCAGTCTTTAAAAATAGATAGACAGTAAGTATGAATTCAAATGAAACATTAAAAAATTATAATACAGTACTGAGGATGTACGGTCATTGTGCATTGTAGATTTTACATTCCTTCTTATTCCGAAAAAGCAAAACTAGAGAGCCCATTGTATATCACTGAGTTCAGCTGGATCCCCAAGTCCTCCATCAGCCTCCAAGTAATTCATAAGAGCTGTCATAGCAGTGTCATCATTTTCACATATTGCATCAAAGTCCAGCTGAGAATTACTACCTATAAAATTATTAAAACATCAGTGTATGCAGTGCAAAGCATGAAGCATATGGTAACTTTCAAAACATATTTGTTTTTAAACAGCACCTTCCTTTGAAGTCCTGGCAAATATTTACATGCAAATGTTTTAAAAAAAAAAATAAAAAATTAAGTAATAGAAATAATGGCTGTCCTCAGACAATTATCAGAACATATATAACGATGTAAGAAGACTGAAGTCTTGCCAATCAATTGGACTGCCTCCAGCTGCGGTGAAGTTCATGTCACTGAAGCAGAGAAACTGCTTTCTACCTTACGCCACTTCAGTGGGAAACACAATCATGTACCCGAATTCTGATCTGATGTACGATCTGATGCTAGACGAACTCCTGAAACCTTGCCATGTGTTAGCTCTAGAAATCAACACTATACCTTTGCCTTTAACAACAGTAAGGTAAAATGCTTTAGCTCAAGTATCAGTGAAAAACGTTTCCTTGTCAATCTTGGATAAATGTTGTTGGTTTGGGGTTCCCCCCCCCGCCTTTACCCTTATTTGAGCATTAGCTTTTTTTTCCTTCGGGTGTTTTTATATATAAAGGGCTCATAGCTATACCAGAAGAGAGCTATAGGTTATAAATACTAATAATAATATAAATAGAGCTCTAGTAACTGAAATAAAAGTAGGAGACTGAAAAGTTTCTAAGAGCCAAAATACAGGATAAGCATAACCATTGCTTTTATAGCACTTTGCCTTTTACGTTGAAAATAATACAATGGCATTCTCCTCTTACAGGGCCAGGGAAACCTATATCCAGGCAAACTGCTGCCTTAGTGCATGCTTGAGGGAGGGGAAAGAAAAAAACAACATTTCTTTCTGAAACATTTTGACTAGTTGTTTGTACTGACTATTCATAGCTTGCAGCTGAGAAATAGATAAAGTGCTAAAAAGGCGATAGTTCACACTGCACTGAAATACTTCTCCTTACCCATCTCTCTTTTCTGGAGAGAGAACTACTAAGTACCTAATTAAAACTGTGGCATGCAAGAACGCAATGGTAAACTTCTGTTACAGGATATTATTTTTGTCATGAGAGCCTATCACTGATCAAATTTGGCTGTTTGCCTCCCAGTGCTAATCCATCTGTTTTAAGAGTCCACTCCTCTTTACATAGACAGACAAATGTCTTTACAATTTATACACGATTGTAAAGTGGTGCACTCAAAAATGACACTATTTATCCCTTCAAGCCCCAAAATATCCACAATAGAAATAAATCTTACCGATGAGAGGTTCATTACTGGGAAATGGAATAGCACCCTGGTTTTGTTCTGAAGTCTCTAGAACTTCTGTTTCTGAAGGACATAACTCAATCAACTCTTTGTTTGGCACCTGAAAGAACAGAAACAGTAAAATGGACAGAACTAAATCCTAAATTTAGTCACAATTACTACATCACAGAAACATTATAAATTGCTGTCAAAGTATTAAGAACTAAATAGTGCAAACGAAAAATATGCATCAACAGGCAGATCTAGTACATTTAAAAATAATTTTTTTTTTGGAAGTTCACATAGCACTGGACTTGACGTAAATAAAAGGTGTTACTTACACATCTATCAAAGGTACTTCACAGTGATGGCATCTGCTTTATTGAGGGTCTAACTCAATATTCAGCAAATAAATCCAGCACAACAAGTTGTACTGGTATATACTTTCCATGTCCAGTACCATAAACTACAAATTCCCAGTGACATCATGTTTGTGAATGTTGACACATTCTAGCTAAAAGATAAAAAAAGACCCTCATACCTCCCATGTTCTATACACATTAAACTATATGAATTATAAACTTGTATATTTTCTATCCTTTTGCATCTTGTTACTGTCATGATAAAAATCTAAGTAATTTTAAATTACTTTCTGCACTTCGGAAAAACAAGGCTAGCAACAACAGAGATGAAGTCATCCTAACCCAAACATATAAGAAAGTTGTTTTTTTTTTTCCATTTGTTTAATGTAACACATACATGTAACTTAGCAGGACAATTTTCTCGGGTTACCTAGCTCGTGCATATTCTACTAGGAAATTAATAAAGTTGAAATACTTTACACGAAAGCATGTTAGGAACAAATCAGATAAAGGCACAAAATAAATAAACAAAATAAAGCACAGAATAAAGAAAAACCTTCAATGAATACAATGCAGTTACCCTTATGATAAGTTGCTACATGATTTAGAGAGTTCAGCATACATAAGTTAACCAACTATTAGGGAGAAAGATCTGTGGTGAAGCAGGCACAAACTGACCACAAAAAAGGAGGAAGCCAAAACAATCCCTAGTCCAGAATCATTGGGAAATGAAAATTGCAATGGGAAGATAAGCTGTCTTTAATTGGAAAGAAATTTACATTCAAAGAAGTGCTGACAGAGAAGTAAATGTCTGTTCATACAGTGCACAATATATGACATACAATATACCTAGGTAAAAACTACGTTAGTTATTCCATACCTATGGTCAATAACTCTGATAGTTATAGTTTGCGGTGTTACCAGCACTACTAGGTTAGCAAAACAGTATATTCTGTCCATGTTTACAAGATTACTGAAATATCTTCAAAGTAAAAATTTTAAACATTTCAAAACTAAGAACATACAGCACAGATTTTTAAGAGAGTCTTCAACAACATTAAAAGTACAAGTGAGAGAAAACAAGAATTGATATTGTATTTAGATTGTCAAACTGAACAGGTGGAAACATTTTTAGTCTCTGATGGTTATTCAGCAAAAGTTTTAATGCAACTCCAAATGCAGCAGAGTCCTCATCACTTGAATCACACTCATATTCAGCATATTTGTAGAGCTTCAGCAGAGATCCTAATAACTGAGTGGAGACTGCAGTCCTCTCAGCCTCGGGAACAGCCCCTTAAGGCTTGAACTGATGCTCCTGTAAGTTAAGTTGGAAATTCTTCTGCTGTCACATCTCTCAAAAAGACTTTCATAGCTTCCAGGTAGTTGGAAATACCTTACTCATTCTCTCGCAAAAAACACAAGTCAGGGTAATTTGGTTCAAACGTAGGCTTGAAACTATCTGACAGTAACTTTTAGATTTTTATAGGCAATGACATACTCACATCGCTGCAGTTTACAGTTAAAGCCGGCGAAGGTGACTTTCTCAAAAGACGTGATGGACTTAACTCCCCAGATGGTGAAGAATGCAACCTAAAATTGTATACGTTTAGTTGATTTACTGAGTCATATTGATCATAAACTGAAAAATAGCCTATGTGTTGCAGAACCCACCAGACCTCCCCAGTGACAAAGCATGAGCCAGCTAATCTGAGAATGTTGTCTTAAATTCTCCCAAAGATTCTAAAGTCTCCTGCTCCAAGTTTCGATAACACAAAAAGCAGAAGAGATGAATAAAGACCATGGGTCATAATTACTTGAGTACACTTTTATTCTTCTGTTGAATCACCAGCACTGACAGACCAAAGAGTAACAGGTTTCAGAATTATGCATGCTGGGACATATAGGTACATTTCAAATACATACAGAATACACACAACATAAGGAAGTTCTGCTAAATGGTGGAAAGAAAAAAACCCACATCCTTCCAATGCTCCCTCTACTATTATTTTGTTAAACCTGTCTTTCCATATTTTCATAAAATTGCAACTAAAAATAAAGACCACTTGTTTGTTACCAGATTTCTTTGAGATACTGCTCATCCTCCCTCAGTAAACATGCCAGATATGAAGCTAACAGTGACAGTGTCGTGCCAGGGCCCTTTGGACAGCTTGCTCCCACCTCCCCCTGCTCCTCCTGATTCCCAAAGGACAAGGCTACAGAAGAACTGGGGCACTCTGGATGCTTCTGTTTCCGTCCCTTCCTCAGATCCGAAACATGACAAGGGATTGGAGAAAACATAGAAAGTGGGTGAATAAACAGCCTATCTGAGTTATTTGTGTGGAGTATTTGTTAGTTCCCTACATTCCAATATCCAGTGCACCATCTGATAAGCAGTATTGCCGCCTCTAAAAGTTGGGATGGAAACTCCAGATTGAACAGATTTATAGCACTGATGTAACTGAAATTAGCATAAAAACTAACATGTAAACTGAATTAGCATTGCTAATTCAATTTGGATATGCTTGTAAATAGCACTGTAGGCTTAGTCCTGAAATTTTTTAAATATTTGGTGATGCCTGATGCACAGCTTGAGAACCATCTGTGTCTTGCCGATATTAAAAAAAAAATACAGAGAGCAGATTCAGGTAGCAAATGCACTCATCCTATTGGATTATGTTTGTAGTCACAAAGGTATTTGATGAAAACCAGCTGGTGTTAGCCTCTGTTGATCACTCTTTGGTCTGATTTTGATTGCCTCCGTGTGTGCAAGATAGTAACTTGACTTCACAGAAAAGAAAAATGGTGAAATAGCATGCAGTTCTACTCTTTGGCTGGAAATAAATACAGCATTGTTCTCAGCAACGATTCTGGAAAAGTGAACTACATCAGGGTGCAAGCAACTATACCTAGACATCTCCAGAAACATTCAGTTGTTCCTGATGAGGCCTTCAATGGCCAATTGTTTTCGTAAGCATCTCTTCCTTTTATAGAGATAAAACCCAGTTTATTTTCCCCCACGATACAGGACTGTAGGATGAGAAAGACGCCAGAGATCTCAGTTACACAGCGCAACTGCTCCTTTCCATAGCTGGCTTCTTTTCAGAACTGTCTTTTCTTTGGACACAGCTTACCTTATTCTGCATGACTTTGCTCTTAACCCTTTCTTTCACCTGCATAGTAACTTCTTGGGCTATTAGTTTCATCACAACTTTATTTCTCAATTTCCAGTGTCCATGGACAACTGACTGAAACAAACACACCTGCACAAGACCAAAATGGCTCAGATCACTGTAGCTGAGGAAGCTGGCAAGCAAAACATCTTTCCTTTCAAAATCTTGTGATATTCAGTCTGCTACCTGAGAAATAAGATGACTGTTCCCAAAGAAAGCACCATAATGTTGTTTTATTTACTAACCAGTGTTCAAGATGTCAACATAACCAGGAAAAACACTAAGTTCAATCAGTTATCTGAAGAATTAGACAACCTGAGGCATGTGCTCATCACTGCCAGCACTTCCACAAATATTTGTTCTGGAAAGTAGTTCCTTGAATCCAGAATTCGCAGGTTCTTATCCCTCCTAGCAGCCTCACTTTTTAAATTAGAAGCAAGTCTGAACTATCACTGTGATCTTCCTGAAAAGATGTTTTGGTAAATCAAACAAACTGAGGTGAACATCCTGCTGCCTTAAACTGCTGCTCCACAAAGCAGTGAAGCCGTGCTTTACTTATATGACGGAATCAAGACCTCCACAAAATGAATCTCTGACAGGTAGGGAGGTATGCATCACGAGCTTCAAACTTATCATAGGCACAGGCAGAAAGAAAATTATCCAGTGTTAATATTATGGAAGTTGAACTTTTTGATAAATAAGCTCAATTTCTGTAAGGTCTGTAGCGGACTAGAAAAATCTACTCTTCTTCTGGGATCAGGAAGGATATGAAATAATAAATATTCCCCTGAAATATCCCTAAAGAGGCCCCAGACATACCTGCCTCAACTGTACAGCTCAATTCCATTTGAACAGACAAAAAAAAAAAAAATCCCCCTCTTACAAAAAAAATTTCTCAAATCGAGGAGATTATTTCAGTACCATAACCTCTTCTCTAAATTCCACAATTCTGTCTGTTGTAATGGACTCTTCTGTTTCCTATGATTAAAACAGATGGACTTTGCTCTCTTGTGACCAGGGCAGAAATGGGTTGGTTTGATCTTCACACAAAGCTCACAAAGTTTCCCTCTGTTGCTTAGGTAGATCCTGTTCCTGAAACTGTTGCCTCTGTAGCAACATGAAGAGAAAGAGCACTGCTTGTGCTTCATAAAAACACCAGGATTTTCAACAGCTACCTTAAAAGAAAACTTTCCTAGGAACTCACTCACTCTTTCATCATCCAGCAAATTTATTATTCATCTACTTAATAAACTGGTTTCCTTAAACTGGTGACATGTATGCTCACATGGATGACTATTGTCAGCAAAGGTCAGGTGATCTCAACGCAGAACACCACACTGAGCCGAGTGAAGCACCTAGAACATGAGTCAAATTAAGCTCTTGGACCATGCCTGGATATTTACCATCAGAGATGAGAATTTCCACCAACTTACTTCAGTCTTCAGAAAGACATAACAAAAAGTGACTCCCCTTCCCTCTACAGGTGGTACTGATGAGAGGACGTTAACAATGGCATATCAGAATGTAACACCCCATCTTTGCTGTTGAGGATATCCATTCTATTTTTGCTGCCAGTGCTTTTCCTCCTCCTTGCTGGATAATCCCAGCAACCTGCCAACAAGCTGTGGGATGGATATTTGGGGTCTTTTTTTAGTAGCAATCTTCTCATTCTGTCACTAGTGTGTTTATTCTTTTCTTCCTTTCATTGAAAACAAATGATTCTCTGTGCAATTTGACTATTCTAATAAAGGTTTGTAACTTAACTGTTGGAAGGCAATTCCAAAATACTAGAAACAGAATGAGAAACACCTGCGACTATCACTTATCACACTCTTAAGCTCTGACCATGGTTTTTACTGTTTCAGAAAATTAAATACTGCCTTCTGATGAAGAGACAGCCGAGAAGACAATCACATTGCGAAGAGATCATGTGTAATCCTGGACTTTAGCATGGATTTACAAAGGGGAAATCACACTTAACCAGCCTGACCGCCAGCCAGCCAGCCCTGGTGGTCAAGGGGGAGAACAGTATCCTGGGGTGCATTAAGCACAGTATAGCTATAACTGGTTGAAAGAAGTGATTGTCCCACTAGACTCAGCATTGGCGTGGCTTCACTACGGGTACTGTGTGCAGTTTTGGGCTTCAGAATATGAGGAGGATATAAATATATTAGCATGCGCCCAAAGGAGGGCAACAAAGATGGTGAAAGGACTAGAGGGCATGACTTACGAGGAACAGCTCAGGATACTAGGTGTGTTCAGCTTAGAGGAGAATGAAAGGTAACCTCATTACTGTCTACAGCTTCCTCATGAAGCAGAGCAGAGAGGGAAATGTTGATATCTTCTCTCTGGTGTCCAGTGACAGGATGTGGGGAATGGCTTAAAGCTGTATCAGGGAAAGATATTAGCAAAAAGACCTTCACTAGGCGGATGATCGAGCACTGGAACAAGCTCTCCAGGGAAGTGGTCATGACCCCAAGTCTGTCGATGTCCAAGAAGTGTTTGGACAATGCTCTTCAATATATGGTTTAACTTTTAGGTTACCCCATGCAGAGTCAGGAGTTGGACTTCACGATCCTCATGGGTCCCTTCCAACTCAGGATATTCTATGCTATGACACTATTCCTAATACCTCTACCATTGTTGCCAAAACTGGCAGATTCAACATTACTACTGTCTTGCAGGTCCAGTTACAAAAGTGCCAGTGGAAAGAACTATATGGGACCTTGGAACACACTGCTCTGCAGACATAAAAAATTCCTTGGTGTTCCTTTACCTGGAACTGGAAGTATGAGATCTACAGTCTGAGGGACGGCTTCATCATCCAAACCTAACACTTACATAACTTATCCTGTGCTCACAAGATCATAGTACCATCCTAAATTTGACCTTAACAAAAGTGGTTGGACCTTCTGATGAAACCTTAATTCCTCAAAGAGTTGTGACTGAAAACACACTTTCTGCAGATGTGCACCCCAAAGTCCTGGAATAAAAAATGTTCTTGGACAACAAATGCTGATACTCTATGTCGGTTTGTACTATAATAACCTCTCCCTCTATAAGCAAGTCAGGCACCACTGTGGGTGCACAAAACAAAAAATACATTAGCATATCTTCACATTAAAATTTCATTTCTTCCTTTCAGATTCCTTGGGTATGCTGTGTAGCTGCTAAAACTAGTTAGTTTAAAATGGTCAATCTTTACTTAACAATTTGACCCTTGAATCACCCACATGGTGAGGGGTTTTTCATCTATGGCTGGGTACTGGGAAGGAATTGTACTATCACTTTAGTCTACGTTCAGGACAATACAGACTATGAAAGCGCTCCACTGGGGACTGTTTCAAGGAAAGTTTTCCTAGCAGAGCGACACTATCAGAAAAATAAAAACACTGCTCACAGACAACTGATTTTCCATTCCCGAATGGTTTATCTACCCATTTCAACATCATGTGAAGAAGCTGCATCACAGTAACACTTTTGAAGTCAGGGTTAAATAATATTTTCATTAACAAAGAAAATTGTGTGCCCCGAACAAAACTATTTGTCAACACCAGTGATGTGTTCTGCCATGCGTGAGACTAACATTAGGTTATAATTGGTATCTCATAATGCCACTGCTCAACCTAAAAATATTTTATACATGTAACACAATAACAATGAAACTTGAACAACCCCCACATAATCACATATACCTCTCCTCTATCTTTACTTAAAAGCGTAATGTATGATGTTAAGCATTCATTACCTTTGCAATTCTAATATTTCATTTGCAATTTCGGTTCCTATACTTCCAGCACCAAGAACTGTTCCAGAGGACATTCCAGGTACACTTACTAAAGACTGTTTTAAAGCATCTATAGTTAAAAAAACAAAAGAAAACCTTAAGTTTGTAGCAGTTTCATTACACAGCAAGAAACAATCACCCGAAGGATTCATTTTAAATTAGTTTTTGTCCTGTATCTCTTATTTTTAGAAATAAAATTCCTTAAACACTAACTCATGGAGGAGGGTGTTGTCTCATTTGAAATATAAATATAAGTGAATAATTTGTTTGTGAAAATTGCTGATTTCCAGTAATAAAATTAGCTTTAATCATTACCACCACCAGTCTCTCACAGTCAACGCAAAACACATGAGAAAAATCTCTTGGATTTTTCACAAACTGAAATCAATTATTAAAAGTGAACAATTTCAAAAGCAAAAATAAAAAACCTTATAGCAAGATGACAAAACAGCATGTAGAAATCACAATCCATGCACAGCAGAAAAATTAACAAAATACGTATAGATATCAGCATCACCCTATATTCTATGGGTAAACTCAATACAATTGCATTTCTTCAGAAAACCAGGCAAAATATTAAGAGAGTCTGCGACAGAAGCAGAATATCCTATTAATCAAAATCCTAGCTATAGCAGAAGCTGCTAGAAGGGAAAGATATGCTATAAGCCCTTCTGATCACTGTTACAGGAATTATATGACTCAGGATGCTGTGAGTAACCAGAAATTGTCAGCAGAATTAGCTTTGAAAAAAACTAACCCTTCCTTGCACTACAACCTAAAATAAAAAATTTCCTGAATTGAATAAATCTAAAATTGTAATGATTGATCAGAAGATGCACCTATGATAACTGTAAGAAGCGACACTTGCCTTCTGCAGATTGGGAACCATAGGGGACGTGTTCTTCAGCAGACTCGTTACGACCTCTGATATTCAAATAAATAAAAAACCCAAACAAATAATCAGCCAGTTTTTAAAAGGCAAAACCCAGCATATTTATGTTTTATTTCAATAATACTTTACAGAGTAAAACCTAACATCCTGTTCCTGCTGGGAAGCACAGATTGTCTTAGCTGCTCTTCTCTGTCTTCTTGAGGAAAAAGGACATGGGCCAAATAGGTGGGTGATGTTGACTTAAGACATGAACCATCTACAGGATGGGTAAAATGCCCCCCTTGACAACTTGGTTTAATGGAAATAAAACTCCTTTATCACCCTTCTCAAAAACCCAGTCATTATCAAAGATCCTCAGTGTCATTGGAACAATCCAAATTATAGCTCCAGAGAATGAAAAAGAAGAATTAAAAATAAAAAAAAGGATTAAACACACACATTTACTGTCTCACAGGCTCCTCCCCTGCAATTCATTTGGAGAGCATCTTCTTGTCCTGCCTTGCATTTCTACAATCTATCAACTATGCTTCTCTGACACATGGTAGGTGGGGTAGCACTTCAGATTAGCTCAACTGACACATGCAGTCTTGTAAAGCTCAGAAGGAAAAGCAGAAGTAACGACACTCCCATTTATTCATACCTACTTTTCTTAAAAGGTCCTTCCTTTCCTCCTTTGATAAGAAACTCTTTCATCTCATTTTTTCTACTACCACAGTTTTCAGAGTAACTGAAAATAACTGGTAAATGCAAAAAAATGTTCTTCTGAGCTACTCCACAAATTTTTGTGCAATGTTTATATTTTCTAGTCTTGTTCTGTTTCTTAAACAGGTTGCATTCTCTTAATGCTAACTGTAGTTAAGACCAAAAAAATAACATGGGGAATCATATCATGAATTACTTACAATACCACAGTGTTGTTTGATACAATGTACTCCAGTTCTTTGGTCCACGGATTCATGAAACTAAACCACTGACTCTTCAAGGTAATGAAAGTCCCATCTTTTGCTCTAAATTTGTAGGAGTTTGTAAATACTTTTTCTTTATTCTGTAACACTAGATAAGAAAGAAAAGTTGAAATCATCATGTTTATATTTAGATTAAAAAAAAATTAATCTGTTTTATAGTATCATAAAACGAAAATGCCAGAAATACCAATTAAATACCAGAACAACTGACAGGACAGGATCCCTACTAAAATCAAACTACATTTTCAGCAACAATATTAACCTTAAATTAAAGCCCAAGTACTAAGTCTCTGCAAACAGCTAGAAAGCAGACTCCTGACTTGGTGAACTTTCATCATCTGTGTCTTTAACGACACAATTAGGCACTTTTGCTCTTCATGACTCCTTGCTCATTCTTACAAAGAATTGAAGCAGAGGGTTGAAAGACGCACTAACATCATTCCCCTGCGATTAAAGCACTGCACCAAGATCCAAGACAACAGACTTTTCTTCTGGCTTTTATTACAAACTTTATACTGGCATGGCTTAATGCAGTTGTAAAAAAGGACAATGCTAAGATTGTTTCATGTTATTCTCAGCTTCCAAATTTTCGATTTGTGCTGTTTTCACGTAGCAGTTAGATGTAGCTGTATGTAGTCTGGGAGGACCAATTATTTTGTACCTTCTTTATGTTTTTCAGCTAGATGATTGTGATCATCTTGATGGCAGTACTCGTAACAAGAAGTTCCTAGAAGCTCTTGTGGAAGATACCCTAAAATTGCTGTTGCACTGTTAGAAATAAAAACATGAACTACAGCAGATTCAAACAATTGCAAAGCTTGTTTTCTTCAGTATCAGATAAAGCAGAAAATTAGTATTTCAAGAAACAGATACTTGTGTTCATATTTGGGAAAAAGATACAGGATTAGTATAGCTCTAAACCAACAGGAAACCTTATTCACTGCAAAATTATCCATTTGCAATGAATGGCAATTAAAAGACAAAATAACAGTGTTTAAACATGCAAATCACATGTACACACAAAATACTTATCATCATTAGGTCTTCCCTAGCCAGTCAGGTTACTGGTCACACATAATGAGTCATTCGAACAACTCAGTAGCTGAATTTTGCTCTGTCACTTTAAGGAATAGGTTAAAACTGACAATTTTAGATGAAAGACAAGATGACTGAAAGCACTCAAAAGGTTCCAGTGACAACGATGAAATTCAAAATGCAAGCAGTAACTCAGTCTACACAACAAATAAAAGTCAGTTTTAGAAAGCTCAGTAAACAAGAACTTAGCTTTCACTTCTAATGAAATAATTTGGTACTTCATTCAGATATAATGTATTTGTTCCAAATAGTAAGATTTCAAGAAGTAATAATTTTTGGTTAAGTTTTTATTACTTAAGTCATATGCATGGCTCTGAAGCTCTAACTCGAGGTTTTTCTTTATGAATAAGTAAGTATGTAAGTGCATTTTATGACATATTTTAATCTTGCTAGCTCACCTTTTCCTGTAGGACAACACACTTACTTTTATACATTACTTTTTATTATTGACAAAAACCCAAAGCCCAAGTACTCCTACATTCAGATTGAACCACTTCCTGTGTACTGCACCTAGAAATCCTATCCTGCTTGAGAAATTACAGTTCTGACAGAAAGTATTAGAAAATGTAACTAGTGGTGTCATTTTCATTTTCTTTTCAATGAAGAGCAAAACACTTACCACTGATCTACATAAACAAATTTTCCATCCATGGCAAATCGTGTAACAAATTCTGTTGCTTTGACTTTTATCTCTCCACTCTTTCGTGGAACAATATAAGGATGTAACCTCCCAATTGCAACAAGACAGTTAAAGTTACTACTGTCCTTTTCTACGTCATTTTCCTCTTCTACTCCCACCTCATTAGGAGGCCAGTTCTTCATATACCCAGTACAGTGAATGGTACAGTATTTTCTGTGATCTAATAAAAAGAAATAAAATAAGAAGCAAAAGTTCAAAAAGTAAACTGAATTACCTTTTTTATTCCATTCACCATGAGACCAGCAACTATATTTTTATGCTTACCTACAAAAACTGCACAAGGCTATCGATAATTTTACAGAGTATTTTTAAAATTAATTTTGTACTACTTAATTTTGGCTTACCTGGAGAGAGCACTTCTAACCCTATGTAAGATTTAGGAAGATGTTATATGTGTTGGCAGAGTTCAAACAGTCTCACAGAAACAAAAAAAAAAAGTAAATCAGCAGTCTGGTAACTCACGGATCACTTTCTCTGTATATGGTTTCACGTGTATTGTAAACTAAACTGAACTAGAGAGGCACTCTGTAGCTTCCAAATTAATTTAATTTTGTGAACATAATGATCTTAATATACGCTTACTGCAATTGCTAAAAGAACCAGTCAAGAGAACAACCCAGCTTATTTTCTATTTATGTTAGGCTTCTGAACTCTTCAATTTTCTGGAACATAAATATTTTAATAGTCTTAAATTATAGCATACACTGTCATTCATTCCTATGTCTGGTAGACTCTGTTGCCTACATAACATGCAAGCACCCTCATACATAGAGATGACATTATGTGCCCTAGACTATCTTCAAAAAAATTGCCAAAGTATTCCCAATATCTGTATTCTGAACAAACTATGCTTTACATAGATTTGACTGCATTAACCCTATCAACTACAGAAAACATGTATCAACTTTGTAAAATAAAAAATTGAGTTATCTTACTGTGACTTTGTCACAGTTTCTTAGATTTATACAAATTCTTCTCTCTCCAAGTCAGTTGCCATATCAAGAGAAACCGTATTCTATTTACTTACAATGACAGATCTATTTTAAAATTTACTATTGTATGGTGTGTCTCAACAATAACAAGTTACACTGAAAAACAAAAGTAGGATTTTTTCAGGGTCAAACAATTTCAGCACACCTTTGCAAAAATCAATACTAAGGTATTAAACAAAAGCTGGAAACTGCATTTTAAAAAGAGTCATTCACTAATAACTCAACAGGTATATTGCTGTACAGGTCAGTATAAACTAAAACTAAAACTAAGTAAATTAAAATTCTTGGAAAAGTTAATGGAATTACACTGATAAATTAACTTTACTATTAAAAGCAAAAAAAGGAAAATGTATACTTTTAAAGTACATACCACATAAAAATAAAACAGAAAAAATTTGGTTTACTTGCTTTTTTCCCTTCAAAACAGTAGATTTTGCAGGCCTTATTCACACAGTTATCTTCCAGACATACGTTATTTAGTTTCAGTCTTCTGATCTGCTCCAGTGTTTTCAAAAATTTCCCTGAGACTTCTAAAATTTGACTACAACAGACCATGTGCTGCTCCTAAACAGCCACTGTAACTCAGGTTCCTCCCTCCCTCTTTTCCAGGGGTGAATAGGGAGGAGAAAGAGTACAATTAGACTGCTTTTCAAAATGTGTCTCCAGTACATATCTACATTTCTCTACAGCTACTTTGCGAACTCAGTGATAACTACAAAGTCCACACTACTGACTCAGAACTTAAATGTAGCAAGTTTCAAGACAGAAAGCCCCCACTGCATTTACACTGTTTGAATACCTTTCTTCTTTGGGTTGGGCAAGCACTCCTTTTCTTCTTTGACTGTGGTCCTACCACATTTTATCCGACAGAAGAAGGAACGTCGAGCACCAGAATTCAGTCGAGCTGGTCCAGCTTGAAAATCTGTGTGTACTTGCAAGCCAGCTTACAAAAATTTAGTAAAGGAGTTAAAAAAAAAAAATCCAACAATAAAACCTCACAATACAAGGCCTTTTCTTCATTTTAGCTTCCAGTACATTCTCCTTACTTCTTAGTTGCCTAAATTTTGTCCTAACAATTAAAAATTAAAAAAGTCTAATAACTTAAATAAGGCAAAGGAAACACAACTGTCACACATATTCCAAAATTAAAAAGAACTAGCAAACTTTTTTTAAACCCTTCTTGATATTTTGAATGGTATTTTAATAAATATGCTTTATAAACTTTCAACTTCTATTTGGTACAAGGAAGAACTGCAAAGATGCTTATAAAAGCCAGCTATAAAACAGTGATTAGCTGCATAGTACATAAGGCTTTCCATATTAGAAATAACTGTAAACAAAATAAGATTTGGTTACATTAGGATTGACACTTAGCATTTTCAGAGAAGACAGTGATTCTTGATATTGAAGTATTTTATCCCATGTTCGACTACATCAGGTCTTTTGTATTGACAAGACCTATCAAATACAAGAAAAAAAGGTAGTATGCCTGGTAGGAAGAATGTCAGACACATCTTGGTAAATGTTTAACAATACAAATTTCACTCATTCTTACTATCTAAAAATAAATTCTTTTCTGGGCTAGCTTTTAAATTGTAACCACATTCTAAGCAGCAGATAAGCACTAAAATATGTTTGGTTCATAGAAATTATACCTCAAGTTTGTACAGCCATGCACACACGAACACATGAATGCATCCTGCATAACAACTGGATTCATTAACATGCCCTTAAAAAAATCTGAGCATATTCAAATATGACTTACTTTTCCCATCTACGAGCTTCTCCCTAGGAGAGACATCCGAAGAAGAAAGTTGCTCCTTAACTTTTGCAACATCTTTTGGATGCAAGTAATCAAACAAACTTTGTCCAATTAAACTGGCCTATTAAAAAAAAAGCCCACGGCCAAAACCCCAAAAAAAAAGAACCACATTGTTTTAGAATAGGACTCCACACATATTACTTATCTGAGAAAGACAACATTTTACACCATTAAAAAAAAAGTCAAATACCACAGTTACTCTAAAAATCAATATATTGATCCACATTTAATTTGCCCTTACTTAATATTATTTTTATAAAAAGAAAGTAGTAAAATCAATTTGTTACTTCCCCTTTGAAAAACAGCAGATCTAGTTGAATATTAAAACACAGTTCTGTAAAACCAAATGTTTTATCTATGGCCATAATACGATTCCTAATTCTAGCCAAAGACGGTTATGCACAAAATAACTCCACTCACAGATCGTTGGGGAGGGGAAGGTAAGGAAATGGGAAGAAACATTCCTGCTAGCTAATGACTCGGAGCTCTGATTTGGTCAGACCAAAGAGCATCACTGAGCCAGGAGCTGCCTGGGAGCAGGGGTCAGCTCACTTCAGCACTCTGTGGCAGGCGATATTTGCAGGAATCTCTCCAGCTGGGATCCATTCAACCTGCTGACTCTGATCCAGAGTAACTGGTCTGCTGCACTACTGTAGGCAGCACTACTTTCTTTTGAAAAAGGAAGGAATTCTCACAGAAGTGGGCTAGTTTTGTTTTTTTCATTCCTTACCTTCACCACAACGGGTCAAATCAATGGGTAGGAAAGAGCTGTGCTGACAAGCAGTATTCTAGATTCAAACTGGAAATCATTTTGGGCCCATGCCACTTTCTATGTGATCACTGCATACAGAAAGGGGAGCACTTTCCAGTAAGCCAGAGTCAGAAATGGGTTTAATGAAAAGCTTCTAAGAGAGCAGGATAAACATACAGCCTCTTTCATCTGCCCAGTCCCCATCTAACCCTAACGCAAAGGGAAAATGCCAAGTGCCACTGAGAAAGACCAATAGCAGCCTTGTCAAAATACATAGGTGTAACAAACAGATTACACTGCAGGATGGGATACACAATCTAGAACTAAATTAATGGGTGAAGTCAGTCGTGTTCTCTGAACCTCTTTGTCTGGTAGCAGGTATTCTAATGTGAGAGACTCCAAAAGGTGCTTTTTAGTCCTTGAGTAAATTCAGTTTAGAAGGTTTTTTTAAAAAAGGTAACCTGCTTTATGCTGGTTCGCATAAGATGATTCATTTCACTTCAATTTAAAATGATATAGTTTTATTTAAAAAAAAAACAACTACAAAATGGAGTCCAGATTGGTTACCCTTCCATTTCGAAGAAAATGAACACAGCACAAATGGTTTTAAAGTTATAGAAGTAGACAGATGGAAGCATTGTTTTAGCCTCTGTTTTTGGAACAGCAGTCATAGACACATGAAGAATTTATCATGACTTGATTATCTGTAGTAATAATTGCCCATGCTGTTAAATGTCAACTAATTGAAGGTACTTTATTTTTGCTACTTTTCTTATTTTACAGGCTAAGCTAACTCACAGTCTCAGTCTCCTTCAAGTTAAAATCACTTCACCATTTAAAAGAAAGTCTCTTGCAGACAGAAATTAGAATATCTTCAAATTATCCCTTCCTCTCAGACTAGCAATTTTCTTAAGGATGATCAACTGAAATCTGGTGCTATTACTCAGGTCAGGAACACTAACTGTACTTGCAAATATTTTGTTGCATGATATTCAGCCTTACTCTGAAGGAGGTTAAACCAAAGAAATTCCAAGAAACGATATACAAGGACTGTTTTTCAATAATATACAACAAAATGTAAAAGTTTAAAAATTGCTAAGAAAACGCAAGGTAAAAGCAAATGAAGTAACTCAATCATAACCACCTGATCATAATTAAGTATTTTGCAAACTGATTCTGAGACAAACAGAATTTTTCCTCTGTTGCATCCAACCACAAACAGGAATCCATCTGCAGCCTGAAAATATAAAGATACTGTCTTTAAAAACATGCAATGATTATTGAGGACTACAAGGAAGCACACTTTTAAACCTGATTTTTTTAAATTGAGTTATAAATCACACCAAAAAGCAATTAAGATTCCAAGGACCAAAACAGACCTTCAACTACAGACAGCTAAAGTTTATTAAACACAGCTTTGGGAAAAGAGGTGGCCAGCTGCAAAACAGCTTAACTTGGGAGTCATCTTACAGATCTAGGCAAAGTCTGTTATTGCAGCAAAGGAAAAAGAAAATAGTTGCAAATGAGAAAGGGTAAAGGGGTGCAAGTATATGACGAAGCGTGAAAACATGAATAAAGATTTTCTTTTGGGTATTATTTCTACATGTTTTTCAAAGTACTACTTTAAAAATTTAAATGAAGGAGAGCAAACAACTGCAAGTATATTAACACATACTTAAAAGTATTCTCTGTACTTCCATGCAGACTTCAATATTAACATAAAAATTTCTCTGTGTTAAATATGCAGATTGTATACAGATTCATTATCCCTTCAAGGGCTGCTGTCTGCCATGCTCACAAATCATCTTCTGTACCCCTTTATGAAAAAATCTGTATATTGTACAGAGTTTATAAACCAGTGCTTATCAAATATATCAAAGCACTTGCTTAAAGAAAAAGATGGGGAAAAAAGCACTCTCCAACTAAAAACTTAAGTTAATGCCAAGCTTTAATAAGCATATCATTTAACTGAGAGTTTCCTTCCACTTACTCTAAGGATTAACTGTCGGAGCTCATCATCCTTTAAAAATGAAGGTTTATACCGGACTTCTGTATAGGAGCTAGTGGAACCTGGAGAAAATAGATTATTTGTAGACACAATGTCAAAAGTTATATTTTATTAACATAGTTATATTTGCTTTGTATTTTATAAATTTTCTTTGCAACCACAGCAGCTGAATAAGAAAAAATATTTTTAAATTCTAAAAATATTAAAAACTCATAAAGATATAGTGGTAATGAATACAGGCACACAACCAGTTTTTTCTTGACCTTTAATTAGCATAAACTAAGGAAACTTCTGTTCAGATATCTCTAACATACTGCTACAGAAATGGTATTATGAGAACTGAAGTGTCTAGAAACATTCCATAGGCCTATTTCAAAATCCTTAACAGTTGCTGAATCTGAATAATTCAATACCCAACAACACAAAAAACACTCTATTGTAGTTAAATTGAATGTCTCACTAAACATAGCGAGACTTGACTTACTACATTTACTGTTCTAGCACCTGCGGCAGTGCTCTAAAATGTTTTTTAGCAATTACAAGCATTTCTACAACTTTTTCCAGTTATTTTGTTTGAGGTAAATAGCAGCTGAACTTTCAGCATTCATTATAATTCCACACAGTATTTTGTATTTTCTTAAAGCATTTGTCTTAAAAATACACATAACAACTGTGCTGGATGGAGTCCAGTTTTCATATCATATTGTTAAAATACAAAAGTTCAAGCCCAAGATTTCTTGTAGATGCTTGTTTAAACTGCAAGTGCAATTACTGCCCTCCTAGTTCGTACATTACTTCTTTACACAAAATTCTCAGCCTGCTTGGGCCAACGGGCCTCTTGAAATCCTTCACAACCTACATTATTCTATGTTCTATCACTGTCAAGTTAGTAGCATAATTTGTTTCCTACACTCCTGTGACTTAAGACTAAGCAGGTTCTTATTAGATATGTTTATTCATAATCGTATTTTTTGCAATGCAGATAGTCTTTGATCTTGGCTCAAAGTTGACCAAATTTTTCTTCTGAAACAGTGCTACCAAAAAACCTGAAATCTTGTGTGCTGCTGATAAACCATGCGATATGCAACTTGTATCTGGATATAATTTTTACCATAGGAAAAAAGGGAAAAAAATCCCAAAGCCTAGCAATAGCAAAAGAAGAAGAAAAAATATATCCTGTTTTGATCCCGACACTAAACCATTCACCAAGATCCATGATTAACTTTGATAGCTGACTGCAGATATAAACTTCTGATAACTCCTTTTCTTGATACTTTCTAATACTGCATAGTGTTGAAGACTTGAAGGTAATCAAAGTCATCAATGATTCTGTTAAAGTACATTTTGTCTTGCAACATCCCTTTTGACTACTGTTCTTGCAGACTAAAAAACAAGTCTGAAAGATGATTATGTCCAAATGCAATTTTTTCTTTAGTTTTACGCAAGCGGTTTTGGTTTTATGAAGTTACACTGTAAAAGACTTAACCTGTCACTGAAGAGATTTCTCTGTGCTTCCCACCACTGCAACTACTTACATCAGTTTCTTCCGGTAAGCATTTTTTTTAATGGTCTGTTTCCATGAGGTTGCAAATTTCAAAGTCAACAGATCAACGTGAAATTCCAAAACAGACACAAAGGGTTGATGCAATCACAAATGCGGGAATAACAAACAGGAGTATGAAGACCATTTGCTTCTCTACTAGCAGTATAGCTGTTCGCATCAGTACAGCACCACAGGTGTTACTGCTACAGAAAGTGTGATGGAAAGCGCAGAGACGACAGGACACATTTAATTTGGGGCTTGGAAAATAATGCAAGACAGACTTGCTTGATAGCTGTAATTTTTAAAAAGAATCAGGCATACCCTTAGCAGACAGAAAACATCAGACGCTGAAGGCTGGCTTTTTTCCTGCTATACTAAGCAAAAAGAAGAACTTCAGCTCTGGAAGCTACAAACATGCAAATTTAAATGAAGAACACGCTCAGAACTGAATTTAGCAAGGAAATGTGAAATAAATGACCTTTGATTTATTTAACGTCAGAGAAGATGCACCGTATAACTCCTGATAGAACAAGGACTTTCAGGATTAGTTTCCCAAAACCCACCTTTTAAAGACTTTAAGTGTTGTACAGCCATCCGTAACACTGTAAGCTTGTCTAGCTTCCGTGCCATGGGATTGCACTGAGGTATCATAGCAGACAATTCCTCTATCAGATTATTCATTTTGTCTCTTCTTCGTTTCTCTGTTTGACTGTGAGCCTCTCTAAGAAGAAAAATAATTTAAGAAAGATGTAGAACACATGATTTTCCCCATAATACTCATCAACTCAATTTTGGGAAAGGAACATATCACAAGAAGTACTACTGAACTGAAACAGCTTTTCACACACTACTTGTATTTGTCAGTTGAATTGGAATCATTTGAACAAAGCAGAAATGGTCACAATAATGACATGAAATATTAAGGGGAAAAATATATCAAGAAACAGTTTGACTATATGAGGCAGGAACAAGAGGCTATGAAGACTTCGAACAGTTAAATTCTTCTTGTGACCCTTGTTACCTTACTGTACACCAGAGAACTTCTGGTGTCATTAGTAATCACTGGAAGACATTTCTGCTCCCTGGCCCCATCTCTACCTGGCCCGTGTAACTAAGATGGGGTATTCATTCCACTACTTTTTTTTTTTTAAACAAAGAATGCTCTAAGCACTTGCTAAGGTATCTCTGAACCCTGTTTTATGCAAAGTCACAACAATCTGAGGTAAGCAATGTCTTCTCGTTATCTTGTTACCTTAAAAATTACTCAGATTGAAGACAGACAGAAACACAAGCATTTATTCACAGCACAAGCAACAGACAACACATTTCTATGCGCTTATAGGAGATGTACTGGAAACTAAAAGGAAAGGCTATGCCTCATCTAATTTTACCAGAGGTATTCCAGAAAGCTTTCCCCTTCATTCACCTGGTAAGGTGGTAGAAAGGATTTCAGCCTCTGTGCATACCTTGTGTCTCAGGTTTCATCTCCTGGTAAGCCTCTGCTCAAGAACTCAACCACAGAAAGAGAGCTTCTCTTCTCGGACAGTTTTCATCTGAAAACCTCTTTAAGGCACATGAAAGTGCACATCACAAATACGTTTGTATCTCAGGTCACTTTTTCTTTAATTCTTTTTAATGGAGTATGTTAGCTTTTCTAGCTGATCTCCTCCCCTCGAACATCCTCTAGGAGATCAAGAAAAGTTTAATTCATTCTATTCCCTCCTTACCCAGAAGACAAGCTAGCCACTCAGTTAAAATGAAGATTATTTTCCTTTCTGATTGAGACCAGACACAGTGGTAGTTAACCAAACTGATGGGCAACATGTTTTGGTTAACTGATCTCCAAAACACTTACTCTTAGGCATACTGTAACAGAAAGCATGAAAGGTAATAAAGTTAACTATATCTGGCCTGTTGAGAAAGAACAAACTACAGTTTTAAAGACCTAGTCTTCCATTATTTTATTATTTTTCCCCAAAATAAATCCCTCCTCTACACAAATAATTCTGGGTCATTCATCCAAGCAATTAACTTTTCTCTCTCTAAAGCCTTTTTCAAAATTCAGTTTTGTCAGTTATTCTCAGCTCTGCAGGCTCACCCAACTTTTCCTTTGTGTCAGGTAGGAATAGTCAAGTAATATATTGTGTATGCTCCTTGAACTGTGAACCTCAGGAAGACAGACACAAACATTTGGGGAAAGAGAACAATCTTCCACATCTCTAAGAGTCAAGAAGAAGTTACAGAAACCTAAACAGGTGGATGCAGAAACTCAGGTGATGACTGGATGATTCAAAAAACCTGTTGTTACATTCCCCAGTTACAAAGGGGAGGGAAAAAAGCAAGTTCTCTGATAAACTTGCGAAAAGAAACACTGGAGGGAGATAACTGTTAAGCAAACCTTTAGAGTGTCTTCTAATTATTTTTTTTTCCTCCAACTCATGAACCAAAACTTAAAGAAAAAAAAAATTAACGATACAACATGAAAGTTATTAAAGCAATGTACAAAACACAATCTTGTATAGCAATCTGGGACATTCAGTAAAGAAAAATGAACTTTGGAGTTAAATAAAAAAATAAATATATTTTGGAACAATCATTTCTTCCCTTTAATTTAAATTACAAGAACATCTCATAATTATTAGTCAGTCTACTGTATAAACAGTGCTTTTGACAGCAGAGTGGATTATGTATTTCTGCTTTGACATCTCTGCTCACATGACAAATTAAAGACACTTATTTTTAAAACAACTTTATAAAACAGCTCTAGTTTTACCAAGTGGCTTGTCTATAGTTTAAAATATTTGTCTGGATGAATCATGGCTGCATTCAGTCACACAGCATTTCAAATCTTACAAGTGCCTCATGTGAATTTCCATTTGCATTCAGGTAAGATGAGAATTCAAAGCGCAACGGCAAACGTTGAGTAATTGCCTATAAAAACACTTGTTCCAGAACAAGAATTCTTTGCCATGCTTTAGCTGAATCCATCTTCATGTGGGATAAATTTTAAATACCTTCAAGTGTAGACAAATCTAGAAAAAACAGCTGTCAAATCCATACAGACTGAGGATCACCTCCTCCCTTTATACATGATTTGAGTGTACTGCATTTAATTCTCACCTTGAAAATTCTAACCTCAGGTTTTTGTTAAAGCATCTGAGACAGTCTGCAACACAACTTTCATTAAAATTAGTAGANNNTNAAGGAGGCTCTAAAACTTACTATACATTTAGGGGGAAACAGGGTAAGTTTACTGTTAAATATTTGACAGTTTTAATGAACAATACCCTCAAACCCATATTTTACTATTGTGAATCCTAATATTTACTAGCAGAATGTACTTTTACTGAAAATTAGTACCTGAAATCTTTTATTTTAACATGTTCTTCATCTTCACTCCTACAGAAAACAAGATACAGAGTTTTACATTGCATATTTGATACTACACGCTTCTTTCCTCCCAGAATTCAAGAAGATATACAAAACACTACAAGTTTACTATGGCTCTAAAAAAAGCAAACCCACAAAAATTCCTAATACAAACATGATCTAGCAAGTGATGCATAATTGAAAGAGACCAAAGCGTAACTTCCAATATCCATAGTTACGTGAACATATTATGGGGATATTTCATAATTACAGAGCTATTTCTACCCTAGAGGAAACAAAATTAATGGAACATTCAAATAACCTAAGTCCAGGCTCGCTTGTTTTTTATATTTAAAATTTTACAAGACAGATAATCTATTAGTGTTTTTAATTACAAAATCCTATTGTCAAAAGACAAAAAAAGCAACCCTAGCCTAGACTGGGCCTAAAACACACTTTAATTGCTGATGGTCAAAAAAGGTAAAACTTAACTATTTTCTCATACCATACAGCAATGACTGGAAAGTCTCAGTAATAAAATTGTAAATGAAAGACAATTACAGTGCCTGTATCACAACAAATACTTGGCAGGAGCAAAACATAAAGGATGATTCAAACAAGGGCAATGATCTTTTTTCTTCCCTAAGATCACTGGATTCTTCACCACCATCTATTGAGAACTTCAGAACGTGGCCTAACAAGTATCTTGACAATTCAGTATGAACGGTTCGGTACTTGCAGAAAGGCAGCTCCCATACTAATACTGGTTATTATTTTCTTTAAAAGAAAAAATGGTACAAATATTTTTAATCTTTCTACAGCAGTTCTTCAGCTTTTTTAAATTCAGCTGTGGAAACTTCTCATGCAGTACTCTAATCTCCACTCCAGAGGAGAGACCTGCTAGCCTATGACCATTTGAGCAGAGGCCTATGTTGTAGCAGAAGGATTATAAGCAGACAGGCCACTCAGTCCGCAGCTGTTTCCTAAGAGGAAACAGAAGTAGGAAGTAGAAGGACAGTTGGAGATTACAGCTTTAGGAAAGACCCCAAAAGCTGCTTCCACCTGTAACTAAGCACTGACCCTGGCAAGGATCCAGCAGCCAGAGCCAAATTAACACACGATTCCGAGACCCAGCCCTTTCACCTGGGATTTCACTGGAACCCAGGAATCTTCTAGACGGTCTGATAAACCCAGATACAGGAGCAGGCTGGGCTCACAAGACCTTAGGACTTCTCTTCAGTGAAACTGTTTCAGATTTATATGAGTTAGCAATAAATAATATTTTCATTTCTTTTCAAGAGAAACTTTTACCATAAATGCACATATACTATGAACTCCAACAGAAGTTACTTTGTCTGACCCTAAATGGAGAGGTAAGGGGGAGCCAAACCAAATGCAATGCATCATGTGGCCTATTAACTAACTCTCCTTCTCCCTCAGGAGCAACTCCTGGGGAAGAAAGTAGAACAAATTCCCTGCAAAAGCAATCAGTCCCAGCCTTCAATGGATTTATACAGCCTCTGTCCTAACAGATGTGTTGTTACTGATATGAATAGCTAGGTTAAAACTACCTGGACTACGTGAACAGGGGGTGAAATTCTACCTTGTAGCTGTAATGTAGGTATACTTCATTGATACCAAAAAGAACAGAATCTATACGATTCAGGAAAAAATAAAGAATACCACCTTTTCCTTTATTTTCTCAATTCATTTATTAAACATACTTCCCCATTTCTTCTCAAATGAAAGCAGAGGTTTTAAAGACAGAAGATGAATATTTTATTAAAACTTTTCCATCATGAGCGCCACAGGAAAATCCACAAAGAAATAAACAATTTATCCCCAAAGAAAGATTTTTATACCACCCATTAAGCCACGCACCAAACACTGACTACAAGGATAAAAAAAGAATACTGCACAGCTACGTATAAACAAATGTATTTTCTAAGTAAGGCATTCAGGTGCAGAAAAAGAAATCACAACAGAGTATTCATGTAATTAATAAATATCCCATAACATATACAGACAACGGGCTTACTTCTGTTGCACAGCCAATCTTAACTCTGGTTTGTCACCTTGTAATACCATTATTTTAACATAGTTGTGGCAGTTTTATTTTTAAAAGCACCTGACGAGGTTAAAACAAACAAACAAAAAATGTTTACCTGCACCAGTCCTGGAAGAGTATGAGACCTTTCCTGCACCTCCCAGTCTTCTTATTTAGCTGTTACTTTTCATTTATTCCCATTCTTACCTTAACTTCAATACTAACAAGTCTGGTAAAGTCATAAGCAAGCCAGAGTGTCTTCTTCGAAAGAAACATCAGAAAACCTTAATATTGGATGGAACTGTCCATCCTCTTAATTAGCTACGTGTTTATCACCTCGTGCTGTACAAACATCTGCCCTCAGACAAAGCATTTCTTTAAGCAAACCACACAGTTCATCTAGCCAAACAGGAAAACGTGACACATTTATAGCACTGAAAACAGAAATGGATACATTTATAGAATGTACCTTTTCTGAGGATCACCATCAACTTCAACTGTATCCCTGCAGAAACAGGTAATAAAATAACCAAAATGTAATTTGAAGCCCAAAGTGACTTGATACACCAAATGAAAAATAGTCACAAAAAAATTTTAGTGGAAACCCACTTGATTAGTTATTTTCAGCAAGAACACTAGTTTTTGGAAGCTAATTACTAGTTCTTATAAAACAATACTTTTTCAATTAGTATTTCACCTTGGACACGTACTACTGAAAAAGAATGGAGACTGTTTTTTTCAGAAACTAACGTACTTCTAGAGTTTTCAGTGACCTACAACATACACTTGAATCTCCAAGTTGACAATTATATCAACATCCACAGTGTGGCTACATTCCATAGATCAATGGACTATATATGGAAGGAGCAAGGACTAAAGAGAATTGCTTTAATAATCACAAATATATGTAAATTCTCTATGTCACACCTTTTTTAAAGGTGGATTTTCCACACTAGTTTGGAGATACTTCTAATGCACTAGATCTGCAGGCTGATCTGTGTCCCTTACTTCTGGCTAATTAATATAGCTCTGAATAGATCACTTTTTAAAAAAAACAAAAACATTTTTCTATGTAAATTGTTATTTGATTAACTGACATCCATTTGGCAGTCATAAAACAGGAGAAAACAGTTAACAGTATCATCTCAGTAGTCAAGCATGACTCACTTAGACTTGAGTACTACTGTAGGACAGTCCTCATTTTTAAGTCACAGGTCTGTCTGGACATTTAAGTAAATAGCTGCCCTGGTCACTGAAGAAGCAGTTGTGATTCTGCAGTTCTAGATCAAAGAGCTTAACTAGTAATCCCATTTCATGGTTTAAGGTGATAGTCTAGTGTGCACTTGTGAGACTTCAAGCAACTTAATAACAATTTGCTGCAAAGAGAACCTGCCCTTACTACCAGGCAAAGAAGAGGGGAAAAAAAAAAAAAGAAAAAAAAAAAAAGAAAAAATAGTTGGGATTGAAATTTCAGCGTTAGAGACACATTACCCAGACATTTCAGGCCAGGAAATGGCATTATAGAATCCTACATATATCTCTTTGACTTAAGGATTATTTTTTCTATTTTTAACAACTGTCAAAGAATGCATTTGGAATAAACTGTAATAAATAATGGTAATAAATAAAGGAAAGAGGACTAATTACCATGTTGCATAAATAACAGATAAATGCCTCAAATTTACATTGAGACACATTACTTACTGGTTATCAGAATCACTTCCTTTGCGCTTCCTTGGAATCTCAGCCACAGAAGTATTGCAAGAAGTGGCAGCAGCAGTCTTAGTTACTGGATTCATGAGGCTGGGGACTCCAGAAGCAATGCATAGGCTTCCATCTATTGAGAAATTATCTGTGAATGAGGAAAAAAAAAAGCTTAGTATCCAGTAACAGCTATATCATCATGTATCCATTCTGATTTTCATTCAGAAAGTAAAAATGTCCGTGGGTAGCTTCTATGCCTCTGACACCAAAAACATCAAGGTTGCCCTGCTACAACCTAAGTACAGGAAAGAGCACACTGCTGACACAGTCCTGTAATGATCTCATCAACACAGCAATGCAATACAAAATACACCTATTTTCTTCCTCACGCTGTCTTAGCAGAATACGCTTCAATGTCCCAGCACCTAAAACATCCTGCTGCAAAAATCACAAAATGTAGCATTAGCTAGCAGATCAAAATACTGCAACTAACAATAAATCCAACTTAAAAAACATATTTTTAAAAAAGGCTGGACATATAAAAGATGAAATGTCATAACTATGTTTCTGATATAAAATCTACATGTACACATAAAGCCACTCATGTAAATCCGAAGAGTCTTGAACGCTTGTCAAGTGCTACCTCAAAGTTCCCTTCACAATTCTCCTCTCAAGGAAAACTGCTTTGTTTCTGGGAGGGACAGAAGAGAAGTCACAAGCCAAAATAATCCTAGCAACCTACTGGGAAAGCAAAACTGTCTCCAGGAATCTAAGCACTGTTGCACTTCTTTTATACCTCAATGCAAAGCTGTCACAAAGAATCACCCAGTTGATGTTTAGGTACATAATCAGAATTAACTCTGTTTCAGAAAATGTAGGCATTCCTTTATGCTTCCTGTGATAGCGAGGAAAGTATCCTATGTGATACATCTAGAAACGATAAAGAATTAACTCCACAAAGGGACAGATGAGGGATTGAGAGAGGTCATTTAAGGAAGTAAGCATCTCCTGCCTTTAGCAGTAGGCAACAACCAAGATGAGTACTGTCAAAATCCAGCAGGAAGAAAAAACTGGATACTTCATTGTGAGGTTTTGGCGGGTTTTTTTAGCATCTGCGCTGTCTGTAAATGATAGGTGGAAGTGTGTAAAAAAAAATGATACACAGTGTATGGGTTTTTTTCTTCTTAGGTGTAAGCACATCTTACACCAGAAAAACCACCTCCTAGGTTCTCATTTTTCTGTTGTAATATTATACTGGAGAGTTAAATGAAAATAGGCTAATACTTGAAGAACAGCTTGCCTGGTCTTCCACTAATTGTCTCTCTACCAAGTCAGACGACACAAAGTCAGCCCGTTTTATTTTAGCAAGCTCTTTAACTCATTCAGTCACATAGGAAGTTCAAAAAAAAAGAGGTGGAAACTCAAAGAATCAATAAATACTTGACAAATAAGTAACAGCCTTTGGGCATCTGCACCAGAAAGAAAATTCGGCTACTTCAAACACACAACATGATTCAAGTTAGAGGTTTTAAAAAATATATCAAAATAAATTTAATCATAAATACTACAAGGGCACAAATGGTAGACATTTTAAATATTTTTATGATTAGTTATCACTTCATAATAGTCTCATTTTATATTTCTACTATAAACTGGTGCAATTATAAAACAAACAAAAACCCTCCAACAATTTGAAATGAACTCTTTATATATAAAGAGTAGTTATAATTCAGTTAGGTAATAGAAGACTATAATTACTAGATTAAGTTATTGAAGGATAATCATATTTCATGACTATTCATGCAAAAGTACTTACTAAACAGAAACCTACATGTATCGAAGACAAGAACGCCTTCAGCACAACGGATCCTTTCGTCCTGTAACAAAGCAGGACAGAACAGACCCACTGACCTAAATACTCCTTTGCACACAGATGGCCAGCCTGCTTTCTAAACACTTCCTTTTAAAGAAACAAAACAAAATGCATCACTTACAGGTTTTCCAATTTATCCTTCATATTTTCAAAACAACTATTATTTTTTTCTCACCATCAAGCATTAGATTCTGAATACTGCACTTATCTCCTCTACATTTCCTAACAACACCCTTTACTTTTTTCTTAACTAAGAAAACCAAAAATGTCTAGATTATCAGCAACCATGACCTATTAAGAACTTCCACGCTACAATTTTTAGGTGATAATTTGAATCCTAAATGCTATCATCGTGACAAACTAAATACCATGGTAAATGCCATCTAACTATAATTTATCTAACTATAAACTAAAGATAGCTGGTTGATCTTAGACAAAATACAAGGTTAAGAATCTGCATTGATGCCTGACATGTACAGCACGCAGCATATATTCTTTACGCGTATTCTCTAAGATTCTCAAAAAAAACCCCAAAACAAAAACCCCCAAAACCCGGCAAAAGAAAACAAATAGGGAAATAAATTTAAAGCTTCAGAACTATCAAATTTAGTAGAAAAGTAATTATTTGGAATTTAACAGATGAGAGTAAATCTTTTTAACACCTACTATTCACTGAACAAGAAGCAGACAGAAGCAGTTCATGAAGCTCAGTCAGCTTTGAGAAGTCAGTACGAGTGCTTTAAAATAATCTTCGGGCTTTATAACAGCTATCACTATGATACTAGGTGATTCCAAGGTGCTTACTCTCTCCCCGAAGAGTGTCTTAACCACATGTAGTCTGTGATTAAAGATTTCTGTTCTTCTCTGGCTATACCACTTAGGGAGAAACAGATAAAGAATGTAAAAATCTCTAGGTTCACAAAGAGAACGAGCTAGAATGCACCCCAATAACCGGGATGTGTTTCTATGATAGGAAAAAGCTGGATTCTTGACTTTCACTTGTGCACCTGTCTGCATTTCCTATACTTCCAATTTCTGTGAATATTTTCATACCATTAACAACAAAAACAAACACCCCATAGAACATATGAAGCAAAACTAAATTTAGTTTCCTAATTTCATAGCACTCTTGCTTCATTAAAAATAATATCCAGAAAGACCATTCTTTATTACAAGTTTATCTTCCTGGAAAACCTAAATCATTAGTCAATTTTTAAACTACTAGAAACAGTTTATTTCAACAAGAGGTATTTTGGTTTACCACTCCAAAGGCTATTACTTACACTAGTCTGGTTTGCAAGTCAAATAAAATTCCAACTGAGAAATGACACTTTTAAAAAAAATTATTACTGTTCCTGTCAAAGTTTAGCTAATGCCCTGGCATACTCATAACAGAATTTTAATGGTAAGTGAATCGCTCCTCAAACACATATGTCTGTCTATGACCTGTTTGGCTCTCAGTATTAAGCATATATGCTTATCTATATTAAAAATATTTTAAAAGAGTATTACACTTCAGGACAGATGACGGTGATACTGAAAAAACCTCACTGTAATCATTCTCTCTGCAAAAAAAGCAAAAACCATCCAAAGACAAACACATCGCATGAAAAATAGCTCATTCCCAGTAAGTGTATTAAAAATGAAAACCTACTATTTTAACACTACCTCTAGTGTATTTCATCATCAGGCAAACACAGTAGTTAAGGAATGGTTTTCAATCTATACAGTTCCCATCACATCAACATCAAGACTATACCCTACTGGACTATAACCTATCTCATGTTTTTCTACAAGAAAAAAAAAAATTACAGTCCCCAAGGGGAGTGGCAAGGAATTGAACAACTGCAAATGAGCTACATGAAACTAGCTCATGTTTGGGGGTGGGATACGAAGTAAATACATACGAAATCAACTGTATTCCTATGTTCAGCAAAGGTTCTGTATAAATCACAGGCAATGCATGAAGAAACAAGGCTTGGGAGGCTTTCTACATTTTTCCAATTACTGACAATAATATTATCAAAACATATGCCACATTCCTGAGATGTTTTCTCCACTAACAATTTTAAGGTTTTCAGTTCCCAAACAAACACAATCTATTAGAAAAGGCTTATGGCCAAACCATAAAAGGTGAGGTTCATCTGAACAAATACAGATCTCCACATCTGAACCAGCCATTGTAGTCCCTCTTGGAGGGAAGAAGACATTTCTAGGCTGATTCATCTCAACCGAAAATAGATTTCTACAGTTAGCTAGATGAAATACAACATTTCTAGAGTGATTCATCGCAATCTAAAATAGATTCCTGTAGCTGGTTAGATGAAATACGGTCCACGCGTGCCTATCTCTATTCAGTAACTATACAAAGACCAAAGTAACTAGCTCAGACTTGGACATGTACTCTGTAGACATCTAACGAGAAGTGAGATGAATCCCACCCAAGGGTGGCTATACAACTATCATGCAATTCTTAAAATATAACAGCCACAGACAGCACCTGTTTGTGTCACATGCAACAAGTTTAAGCCCAAGACAGACTTTCAAAATTGTTGCCTTAAATGTGCACTACCACCTCACGACCCACTCGCTCTCCTATGAAAGGTTAGCTTTTCTGGCTAGGTTTACTCCTCCTACACTTTCCTAAAGTACTACTTAGTACTGAAACATTATTTTGACTTCTTAGAATCATCTAAAGGAAATCATACAAGATACACATAAGCACTCCAAAAGCCAGCACAAAAATACAAGTCATGCAGGTGTCAATAAATGAACACAAAAACTGTCAGTCAGTCCTTATTTAGCCAGTTTATTGTCCTGGGTTTGGCCAGGACAGGGTTAATTTTCACCGGACTCCAGGAAGGGGCACAGCCGGGTGGGCTGACCCAACCCCAACCTGGCCAAACAGAGCCGGGTATTCCGTACCATGTGCCGTCATGGGGCGTTCTGGTGGGGGGGGCGGCGCGGCGGGGACTCATTCGCAGCTCGGGAGCGCACAGCGGCGGTGCGGTCCGAGAGAGCGGGTCTGTTGTGCGGTCTGTTTTGTCGTGTTTTCTCCTTATCTGTATCGTTATTGTTACTGTTCCCTCTGTTTGCTGTTCTGTTAAACTGCCCTTATCCCGACCCACCAGTTTCTGCCTCTTTCTTTCCATTCTCCTCCGCACCCCGGCGGGGGGAGGGGCGGCCGCG
>Ga0065711_1029309_pt1 | contig 36714 bp, 20 predicted proteins | sample Hoacrofraction12_FD_59098 | JGI IMG/M metagenome (GOLD analysis project Ga0065711, IMG submission 59098) | Hoatzin crop microbial communities from Cojedes, Venezuela - Epithelial fraction 12 v2 (version 2) | ecosystem: Host-associated > Birds > Digestive system > Esophagus > Crop | place... | reverse complement strand
CAAAAAGGCAGCTATTTAAAAAAAAAAAAAAAAAAGAAAAACAACATCAGAATTCATTATTCCTTTTTTGATTTTTTTTTTTTAGCCTCTTCACCAGAACACCTTTTTCAGCCAAGAACTACTCTCTTCAAAAAATGTTATTTTTCTAACAAAGAAGAAACAAAACTGCTTATCCCTTAACTGCAACCCAGCACCTGGGAAAACACCACTTATTACTTACGTAAACTCAAAAGACATTTCTTTCACTTTTTCCTTATACTTAGTCAGGAAGCCAGAGGGGTAAGCAAAAGGACAGAAAATAAAAACCTGCTCTCTGCTTCTTCAGTTAGCCCAAGAGTCCAACTTAGAACTCACAGAAGTACTGCAAACACCAAATTTGCTAGTGTTTGACTGAGCTGCAAACAACTCTTCATCTAAACTTTTCAGATTTCATTCTCCTGAAGTGCTTGTTTCATGCAGAAGTGGTTTTTATCAGCACAGAAAAATTGAAAAGTTCAGTCACTGGTTTCTACTACTGTTGTTTTTAGGAACTTTGTAAGCATACTCTGCAAAAAAAGATAATGTTCCATAAACACCCATAGCAGTTTTAGATAGACTGGAGATTTTCTGTCAGTAGAGCAAGCCAAATTTTGCACAGGACCTTTATGCTTAAAGCTCGTATCTTTCACTGCAATACAAGTAGTAAACAAAAGTACTAAACACTTTAGTTAAACATTCACACAATTAAGTGATAACGTTTCACAGGTTCTTAGAGAGAGAAAAAAAAAAAATCACAGGAGTAGCGATTTACTTCCAGCGAACAATTCAGCTTGTAAGTGTAGACATTGCCTTGCATTATAGACCCCTTTTCTTCATGCCTGACCACTCCCTTCCACAACTTCTTCATTCACTGACATCTTTGAAGCCATATATAATATGCCACATATATTTACTCACATGCTTCCTTTGATTAGGATTATTATCCTTATCTCGTATCTGGGGTCCAGATCGATCCCTTTGCAACATGATGAGCTGTCCTGCTAAGTTTAGCATAATACTTTCAGCCTCACAAGCCTAAGGAGAAAAGAGCATCATGCAAATTATTTAAGTTTTTTGAATACATCGCTTCACCCCTAACCACAATACAAACCCAGAATAAAAAGAGTAAATGAACTGCACTGCCATACAGAGATGACTAACAACCAAATTCAGCGCAGAATGACCCAGAAAAATCAAGCAGAACTGTGTACCTACGGATAGACTGATTTATGTAGCACTTGTGCAAAGGAGTAAATACCAGAAGGTTTTTTGTTCACTAGATTCATTCCACATGTTTATTTGACATGGGTTTTTTCCAACTATGCCTGTTGGCAAGGGCAAGCCACCAGTATTTTAAAAAAAATAGAGCTCTGTGTTCTTATCAGTATCACCACTATATGATTGCCAGTATCTGACTGCAAAGACTAACACTGGTAAAAAAATGCCAAAAAGAGCTGAGCCAAAAAAGTTTAGCCACACTTGTACAGCATCTTGAACTTTTAGAAGCTGCAGTCAGAGAAAAGTCTTTCTAGTTAGGTACATCAACAAAGCAAAGTATTCTTTCCGAAGATTTATTTCAGAATTGTTTCATTTTAATTTTACACCAAGTCACTGGAGCTAATACCATGCTGTGCATGAGGTGGGTAGAGGGCCTGTATGGTAAGTTTACAGCACCAAGGGTTAAGGTCAACAGTAGGTAACAACACTGAAAAGGCTGACACACTCCACTAAGTCAGTCTACATGTCTACAGTGCGGTCTCATATTCAGTACTAACATTAATACTTTTTGTTTATCAGAAGGATTGACAAAGTTTGAAGATATGAGTTCTTATTTAGAGAGAAAAGGGGTAATATTTGTCCAGTCTGAAGCTAAGTTTAAAATATGACTAGTGCTCTAAAGTTTCAGTAGCATTTTCTCAAAATTAGGAAACACCATAGGTCAGGCAGTTTGGGAATAAGGATATTGTTTCACAGCAAGATGGACTAGAAAACCACAAGCATGTTGCCTTTTATGCCCTTGTCTAAGATCGTATCAAAGTCTCAGGACACATGTTCAGCATTGTGGGACACTAAATTAGAATGAACTGAAGGAAGCAAGCACAAACCTTCAGATTTTGCATCTGTGCCATTGCGTTCATATCTGCCAGTGGCTTTGGTATGCGGAGAAAAATATGCACCTTTGCACGTCTATGGGCTTGCCTCACAGACAATGCAACTTCCAAACTATCTTAGGGTAGCTGTTCCAACAAGAAAATATGCTTCATATTGCAGCTACTCATATAGTTAAGCTTGATTTGTTTACACCACAGATAACAAAAATCCAAGTTCCATTTGCACCATGCATTCAGTGGCGTGAATCATTTCCTGGAGTTAAGACAGGGCTTCACCTTCACACTTTAGTCGTTGTTTGGCTGTTGGCCTATCTCCTGACATAACTAGTGGAAGAGATTATATTACTTTATTTTAGTGTAGTACGAAGTTGACTAGACATCACCTTATAGGGTCATACGCCATCTTTTCCTTTTTTCTGTTTATTCTTTGAGTAATGGACCTATTGCTGCAAGAACGGCACTTCCTAATGTCATGGATTGCTCTGACGTTAAACTTTTAATACACAATAGAAAAACACACCCTTGACATAGTGAAGTTTCATTTTTCCTCCAAGATTTGGCCCCAAACTTTACAAGATGACAAGAGAAGATATGAAATAGAAGTAAGAGTTTGGAGTTTATTTCCACCACCACCCCAAATCACACATAAAATGTCTATATAACAAGCATCAGAAAAAACACATTCGACATTCTACCCCCTAGAAGAACCACTGATTCATGAGCCAGGTAACCTTTGAGGACTGAGCTAAAAAATCCAGGCCCTGATTCTTTTGAATTTTGGGTACTATAGACCTGTTACCTGCTGAGGCATCTTCAAGGTGATGCCAGTCTCTGTCCTCACCGATGTCAACGTAACAGACACTACAAGAAAAGGATGAGGAATGTACCGAGACATGGACACTTCTTGAAGAACTTGGATACTGGCAGTAGTGTTAAGACTGAAAGGAAAGATGACTATGTTCAGTGATTTTAAAATAGTATTTAACATAAAAATTAGTATCCTGAAGTAAACCTAATGAAATTAAGCAACTTAACCTCAGAAAATAGTTTAATCTACAGACCAAATTTCCTTTAACTAGAAATCACACAGGCCCACGCATCTATTCTACATAAAGTTACCAAATAAACCCAAGTTAGGCTACTTTATCTTGATAGTTTTGGGGAATACAGCCACGAAGTGACAGAAGACAACATCAGATACTTCAGGATAAGACTATATTCACCTTTCAAGAAGACAAGACATTTCTGGGGTTTGGAATTTGTTGGAATTCCCTTTGAAAACCATTGAAAATATTTTCCCCTAAAGCAACAGCTTGCATTCTGCTAAAAAAAAAGGTCCCTTCTTGCTGAAGCCAAGTTACCATAATTGTAAGAAGAATCACCTGCTTAGGCACTTTGAAAACTACCCGGGAATCTTTGTCCTCCTTAGGTTCATTAATCTTCAACTGTCTGAAAGTATCTGGCTCTTATATTGCTACTTCTTTTGCACCAAAATAGCTCCTCACAACCATACCACAGACCAAACTTTTTCCTCTCTTCATCTTTGCTACTCTGCCACACCCACCCCAACTCCTAATGTTACAAACATTTTTTAGTAGAAATATTCAAATATGTGGGTGCATTTTAGTACCTTCTGTTTATATTCAGTTTTCAAGCTCCTATCAGCTAGAACATGTCTGTACAGACACCTGGAAACACGCATGTCTCAGTCACTACCTTAACACCTAACATGGTTATCTCCATGCACGCAAATGACAACACTCCTGAACTATCACTTGTGCATACAGATAACACTTACCCCTCTGTATTTTATAAAATCTGACTCCACAAGTTATTCAATAACCTTATATTATCATTAGAATTTACTCAGAAGAGCTTTACAAGTACAAAAGCATTTAGATACTGATACTCACCCTTCAGGCCTTCTCTCAATACTGTAAAGGCAAATGGAACAATCTGCTCTGAACAATATCACAATGTCCCGGAAGACACTCAGTAGTAACGTGTCTGCTTGCACTTTGGTGATGTGTGCAAATGCATTGTCAAGATTAGATGTTCGCAGGTAGATTCTCAGCTTCAAGGAAAAAGAGTAGTTTGAATACAGGTTCTGTTTTACCAGCAAACTAATAGTAATTCCGTGTTCAATTATTTTTGTTTTTGTGGAATGGCTGTCAAGGATTTCTAGCAAGATACATTACTGGCTTTTTCTTTCATCAAATGTTTTATCCGTTGCTTTTTATTACTGCATCCAAAGTGGATAAAGAACAGTACAGCCAAATCTGAAGTGCTGAACAACAAACATAAGGAAGGAGTTCTATTTATCAATTTTAAAAAGCAAAGAGTAAGTAAACGTCTTCTGCCTATCTAATTTAAGGCCTTACAAAAGTGTTCCACAATACTGCAACTAGATAACTCAAAATAGGCTTCATGCTAACATGCAAAAATGTCATAAAGTTTTCAGAACAATGAGTACCTTCATGGTAGTCAGCAGAAAATAGTTTTTAATAGCAATAGTAAGCTTTTCTGCAAAGAATTACTTATGTATTAATAAAGAATTTCTGAACATGACCTAAAGCAACCTATGTATCAAGCTTTTCATATTTATAATATTACTGTATTACTGAACAGATCAGACATTCTAAGCATGATTTATTTACTTTGAAGAAAAATACCTCACCTCTTCCTGATGGTCATTTAAATTATAACATGCAAGCACAATGAAGTCATTCCACCATGCTAAGCCACCTGTTACCATCATATTTTGCTCCTGAAAAGAAAATGACATATATAAATGTATTTTTATATGCATATACATACACACATACATTCTATGGGTAATTTCTGAAAACCATACATGATCTCTATAAGCTTTACTGATAGTGGCAAAACAATCTATGTATATGAAATTTTTGTTGTTTAAAAAAAACAAAGCACTAAAGAATAATATGTGAAGGACAAACACCATCCCACAAAACACAGCTCCACAGTTCCTTATGCTACTGGCATCCCTGAACTCTCTCAAATTACCTTTCTGCTTCTGGCCAGAATTTACAAGCTTGGCATCCAGAGCTACGTTTCTCACCAGATCACAGATAAGACATGTGGAAGTGTCTGACTATACACTCACATTTGGAAACCTTTTAATAATCAGACACAAATTATTGTGCCAAAGCCACAAGATAACCATTTCAGCCATTTTATGAAAAACGCATGCAAAACCAGCACCCCTAATTCCAAGTGTGTCTACAAGTTGTTTATTTGAAAAAGACATTTTTAAATTTTCTCCAAGAGTCACATTCCAACAAATACAACCACCCCAGTACACCTGAATAAAGTACTATAACGTCTCACCTGCGTAATATTTCCAAACAGCTTCCATTTTTTGGTGAGTAAAGAATAATGTGCAAAACCAAACTTGCCAACAACAGCTACATTCTGTCCAAGCTTGTCAATAGCTGAAAACTGTTCAAAGAGAAAAAAAACCAGAACCTCAGGACAAAACTTTTTTGAATGATATATCCTACCCAAGTACAACACTACAAGGCAATAAGTCAGAGTCAAAACTTGTGAAGCATCTTCATGTTTTCTACTTTACTGCCCAACACATATTCTTCTTTCTGTAATTTAAAACAATTACTTCATCTTACAGAGCTCATCCAACCGTAAGAGACAGTTATGAAAACTGAATACTTTTAAAGAAACAAGAACATATTCTTAAAACAACTCACCCTTATAGGCCAGTTGCTCTCTAGATACGTACTATGAATCTAAAAAAAAAAAAAGAGAAAACCAAAACCACATAACTATACCAAGCACTACTAAAGTAGTGATAAATTACAATGTTCTGAAGGAATTTGTACAATATCCAGTTTAAAGGTTTTTAATGTTAGGATTTCTTTTTTAAATACAATTACTTCCCCCCCTCAAGAAAGTTAGTGAAGCCTAAACATTAGCCTGTTTTTAATGCAAGAAATATAGAAATGCATTAACAACACAAACCATCTAATACTACATTAGAGATGAAACGTTAAAATTTGCTCTTCTCCACCCCTAGATACTTCTACTCCATCAGAACCTTTCACAGGAACATACAAGTTCTGATAAATGCAACATTCAAGAGGGACTTTCCGTGAAATTTCTGATCCCATCAGAAATACACACCAGCACATCTAAAATTCTTGTTATGAGAGCACTTGACTGGAATATGTCAAATTAAATCTTGATCCTGGATTCTTCATATCACATGGGATAATACAAATCCAGGTTCAAATGCCAGTACTTGGTCTGATACAAGGCAGTAAGCACCCTCATTACTCAGCCACAGGCTGTTCTCCTGGGCATCCTGGTTCCCACAGAAATTGCAATTGTGTCAGTTTTACTCCTACACAGAATGAGGACTTCCCCTTCCTACGCCAGTTTCAGAAGACTGAAGAGTTACATGGCCAGCTGAAGTGCAAATTCAACAATGTCTAGAACCTGACATACATTCCGAGAGTCACATGCTGTTTAATAATATCAGTTCATGCACTATGTCAAAAACAACTTGTGGACCTTCTATGTAGAAAAATACCTACCAAATCAAGCACGGAAGATGACACATTAGAATTACAGATTAAAAGTTATTTATTTTTTCCTCTTTATTACAGAGAAAAGTAGAATTTGTGCCATTACTACCACTGGAAATAATGTCTTTGCAAGCTTAATATTGTGACGTTTTAATTACATGCTTAAATAGATGCCATCTAACACTACTTGAAAATACAGCCAAAGTCCAAAGGCTGCATTCATCAGTGGAATATGCTTAACGCAATTTGCATAAATAACAGAACAAATCCCTAAAGGATTTATTGCATGTTGCACTTATTCTCCCTTTCAAAGCACAGGAAGCTAATATAACTACTTCTTCCTGAACTAAAAGAGACATTCAGATTTTTTTATTGGCTAGGACACAAACTCATAGCCACAAGGCTGAGACAGACAACATTCCTTCACCATCTGGCAATAAGAAAAAACTGTACCAGACAGTAACCCAAGAGGCAATAAAAAGTCAATGATCTCACACTAGAGGAAAAAGGTAGGCCAGAGTCATGAGATCAGCTGCAGATCCCAGTCCTATAAACTCTTGCAAGCACAGAGCACATACAGGGAACCAGTGACAATTACCTGTACAACATGCCAATGCCTGTGTCCTAGTAAAGTGCTTAAACCCTGAGAATCTAAACTGCCATCTGAAAATGGGCCTCTCTCCCTGGTAGGCTTATCTTCAGAGTGCACTGAACTATTTCTGGGACTCTGAGCCTGTGTTGCATCTCCACAGTTCAAATACAAGCGATCTTCTCCTTGCAGGAGGACTTGTTCCTGGTTACTCTACATTAAAAACAAAACAAAAAGAAACCTTCAACTCCATGTACAGAAGATAAAAGAAAACACACGATCAATATAGTAACAGGTTCTACATAAACAATACGAAAAATAAGCGTTAAGGCAGTTCTCAGGTTTTGCATCACTATCTACTAGTAGGTTTTACGTTAGAGTATGGCATAGCAATATTTTCAAAGCACTACTTCAAAGACTTAATGACAAAAAAGGAAGAGCAATCTAATGGCTGAAAAACAGACCTAAAACCTGTTAAGAAAATAACTCAGAGATCACCTGAAAAATGGAAATATGCTCTAAAATAAGGGAATTTATCAATAAAAAACTTACCATACAAGGATTAACAGTGAGTGCACTCTTGATGAAATGAAACTGCAGAATACCAAATTGGCTAGCTTCACTAATTCCACCACTTTCAGGCTTCACGTTTGAAGAATTCCCATCAACAACCCACAGATGATACCCTTCTGATCCCCATGTCTGAATGTAAAAGAATAATAATAACAAAGACCCAAAACCAACATTATATATTCTCAGAAAACAAGAATTACAGAAACTTACTGTAACTGATCTTATGATAGACATGAGCCTGGTAAAAAACCATATAATTTGGAGTTCTAAAATGTATCATCATAGGAATCGTAAGTAACCTGTAGCAATAAACCCCACAAGCAACAGTAAGAATCTAGCTTAAATTCTTTTCTTTTTTCTGTAAACCTGGTTGGATTAAATGAAAAGTAACTATACAAGACATTCACCTAAGTAACAGAGACTGTTTGGTTTGCAGCTTAAAGCAACAAAGACACAAACAGAACCAGGTATGAAAAAATCCTGATCCCAAAACAACATTGGTTGTTGTCCATTAAATACAACAGTATCAGAATTTCAGTTTCTGGAGTTTTTTAGAAGGTACATTGTACTGTCCTTGCAAATACGTACATCCGCTTGGGATGCATGTGTAAAACTGTCAACCTTCATAGTAACCAGGCAATACATAAATAAAATCACGTCATAGAAGTATTGTACAAAATTCATCACGCTTTGTAAAAGAGGCCTTAAAGACTGTGTTTGATATTTATCAACATCTACTGATTTGACAAACTAGCAAGATTTCATGTTAATTATTCTGTATTAAAACAACAGCAGTTAAGCTTCTCTTCAGTTCATATTCTCAGTTGAGCTACTTCAACAGCCAATGGTAAGCTAGTAATTGTAGGGAAATAAGTAAGTTTACAATGAGTGGTGTTCTGTGTTTCATCGCACTCTGAATTTTGTGAAAATCTGTTTTATTAAAAATAATTTTAAAAATTAATAGCCATCCTATTACAGTATTTTTACATTCATATTTACCATAGAACTGATCTTTAGAGGGTCCTTTTTGGCACCATCAGACTGATACCTTAAAAACAGAACAGAGTAAGTTTGAGTTTGGAAACAACTTCACCAAAATAGGAAATTATCTTCCCATCTTTCTATTGTCATATGGTTCTATACTGAACCTCACCTCAAACTATAAAGCCTGTTTGATCCATGACACTGTCTAAAAGGCAAAGGAATTGTCAGATGTCGAGCACAAAGTCTCTGAACTGTGATTTCTGGGTGTTAGCACATTTTCAGCAAATACATACTGACACTGAGGGAATTTTAATATTTGCCTGCTAAAGCCTGCCTTTAGGATAATTCATTTTTATGGCCAAAAAGAGCACTACAAAAAGAAAATAATACATTTTCATTTATATTCAAACAATCCTCTCCTAAATATTATTCAATGATTCCAGTATCTGAATGATTATAATGGAAAAGATTTTTAAAAGCTAATTCAGTGATTTAGTTTCTAATTAAACGTTTTTAATTAGAAAAACAAAAGTTTCTAATGAAACATTTTATAATTTCATTAAAGATACTCACGCAAAGTCACCTCCTAAAGTACAGATAAGCTGAGCACCAAAAACACTCCATAAGGACAAGCCTCCACATTCCCAGGTCACCATCACAACACAGCTATCAGGTGACCATCTGATTAGTTTAACAGGTCCTGTTTTATTCCAAATATCTGTTTAAAAACAGACAATAAAATACCATGTGAAAAACATCAAATGTCCTTCAAGCGCTTTCACCATAAGAGTAGAAGCAAAAATATATGTAAAGAAATATTTGATTTTCAATTAACTTCTTTGCTGCATTCATCAAACTGACCATTTCAAAATAAATAAGCAGGAAGTGAAGAATTAACGTTTTTATTTCCAATACATGCCTGGTTTCACAGGAAACTAACAACACGTGAAAACAGGCCAGTAACACACTGTGCAATGACACAACCACAGAACTGTAATTCTGACATTTTATAGTCACCGTTGAAACCTCTTCTTTTGGTACTTAACACAACCGTAAAACTCTGTTATTTACAGGTTTTATTTTTTTGTTGAAATCTAACAGGCACACACATTTTCAGCTGAGGACGCCATTTACCCACTTCATATGTTCCTCACTTTCAAGCCTGCAATACTCTTTATTACTGCGCGAAAAATTCCACTGAGCTTTTGTTAACTGCAGTTCAGACAGGGTGCTGGATTACTCAAATTTTTTTCTGTACCCTACATGTCAATTGTTTCAAGTTAATTCACACCTCTACTATATTCATTATCTGTTTTGACAACGATCTCTCATTTTCTCAGGTGAGTAATGGAAAAGTAATGTCAAGACTACCTGTGGGAACTACTAAGATCTGCAGTGTTTAAAAAGGAACAACCAGAAGCAGCGCTGTCTGTAAACTACTAACTCAGATTCATATTTAGCACAAAAAAAAAACCAAACACAAAAACAACCCCAGACTCTCACAGATGAAACACATCCAAAAGTCAGTCACAAGCAAGCAGCTAAAAGAACAATTCTGCAACAGTACATTACTACAAACGTGCAAGACTAAATATTAATCCCATCAGTAATAATGCAAACAACAAGTAGTTGTTAACTAGGCAAAGATAAAAATATTTTTTATATCAGAAATATAAAACAGTTGGAAAATTCTAGCAATAAAAGTAGCTCACCAGGATATTGTTTTGGTGTCAGCTCCAATTTATGAGAAAACTGCATGGCGCCAGTGGTGGTATCTATCGTATAAACCTGCACAGAGCCGCTGGAAGAGATTACACATGCATTTAGACTACAGACCGTTTGGATTTCTCATCAGTTTCAAGAGGTTAATAAATGCTGCTTTTTTCTCACTAATACCAAATTTATCTAGAACAGAAACATCATGTCAAGTAACACTCAAAGAACTTTATGACACAAATTTGTAAGAGACTTTCCAGAAGGCAGTGAAGGATCCAAAACACCAGTCCTACAATAACCAATCCACTAAGACTATTTCATTCACTGAAAATACACACACACACAATCCACATAAATTTATGTCTTCCATCCGCAAGACAATACATGAGGGAAGCCAGTATTCACTCAGTGCTGAAGTTGTATCAGAAGCACACTAGCACATACCAAGATCAATGAATTGTACTAACTGTTCCAGGGGCAAACACCAACACACTGCATTGTTACTACAACCGAGAATACTATTTCTGAAGGAGATGATTGAAGACTAAACTACCCAGATGTTTAGAAATACTCTAAAAAACAAATACACATTTTTTTTAAAAAAAGCACTGCAGTCTAGATCAGCTATCAGTAAAATATTAGTACTATACAGGAGGAATTGTCTTGAAGGAGCAGTAAGCAAAACACCACAACTAAAAGCACTTTTGCAACATCTGATTTATAAATATTCACAGTTACTCAAACCGGCAGCATTTTTCCTGACCAAATCAACATTTCACAGAACATTTTCTTAGCTGGGTGCGAAGTGCTCATTCTTGTCCAATACTATTACAATTAACTGCTTACAACTGACTTTATAATCCTGCTTTGAGATTAGTAGCGCAGCACCACTTTCCAACTCTTGCTACTGGTCCAGCCACCTTTTCATTTTTTTCCAGAGCTGAACAGCAAGCTTCAATTTCAACTGCAGTTCAGGCAGGCAATCATTTCTTTCCATTTCCCTCTTACCTTCTTCACAGAGCAGATTATACCATCTCTAGGAAGACTGATCATTTTCATCTTTACAGCTCCTCCAACACAACGTGCTAAGAAGAAACTTAAGATTTATAACGAAATCATGCCCCCCGCCATTGAACCAGCCTTATGAAACTTACTTGGCACATCCAAATGCCATTAGCCTGTATTTGTTATTTACTGCCACACAAGTTCCATCAATCACATCTTGTGCCCAGACACCACGAAGCTGCTGTAAAAAAAAGAATTCACAGAATTTTTGGTTAAACAGTGCTTTTATTCAGGAGAGTCAGTTTCTACCCATGGGCTACCCATGTACGCCATATTACAGATCTGCCAGTTGACCTTCATCACCTCAGGAGATTTCTGTTGCAAATGTCAAGCTTATCTGACATGGCTCAGATAAACAAAATCCAGTATACGTAAAACTAATTTCATTGTTCTTAATAAAAATTACAGAAAGATGCCAGAAAGATCTCTGAATAACCAAAGTAAGCCAATATCTATAAGGCAAGAATATCCCTGACACTGCATACAAATCAGTACATGGTACTAAGTATGAAGACAAAACACAAAACAGGAAAACAAATTCTCATCTGCAACAGCTGAAATTGCAGATATTTTAAGTGTGTGAAGGAGTCTGGGACAGACTACATAAATCCTTCTGTGTTTTTCTATAATTAAATAGATCTAGTGACAAAATCTAGTACAGTTTATGGGCTGAATTACAGGTAAGGAAACACCCAACCTAGAAAAGAATTCTTTAAAGCAAATTCTGAAGTATGCTTGTCATAATGAGAAGAGTTAGACTTGATTACAGCTAAAAGCTAGAAATAGCACTTACGGTAATTAGTCGTAGGAGAAACCACCTCTTATCTTCCCACTTATAACTAGCAACAGGAAATCTGTCTCAGAGACAGTACACGACCTCAAACTATAACAATATTTTGAAGCAATAAAGAACAATTAAATCTACTATTAATTATGCTCTCCCATAGACAGGTACTATCCCTAGAACAATCTAATTCAAATTATGGTATGAAATATAGTCTTGCTCTTATGTTACCTCTTAAGCAGTTGCCAAATTTTAATTTCTTTGCAGCTGAACAGAATTTAAAGTAGAAAGCTAACTGAAATGCAGAGACCAAGGAAAACACATTTATTGTAGAGCGCATACTAGAAATGCTAAAGGAAATATACCTCAGCAGCAAATCTTCTTGACATTGGTGTAATGAAACCAACTCTGCCATCATTAAAAACAACAGCAAAACCATCAAGTGTAGCACAGTATTCCATATCTCTGATGTAAACATCTTCAAAGCCCAAAAATGAACCTGCTGAGAAAATAACAGTAATTTAAAAACATGTCAACACAGTGATATTGCAAGCCAACAGACTTCTCAGTTGTTTACTTATTACTTCACAGAAAAAAGTAATTTAAACAGGCTGTTTTGTTTACATTTACAAAGGGCACATTTTTCTTACCTCTGCTTGAGAACAGAGGTAAAATTTTGTATTAGATGGCATTTCACCAACAGTCAACTATAATAAGCAATAAAAAACCCCCAAAACTTACCTCGAGAAGACTGGAGGTCCACAGAAAATGGAACTGTACAGAGGTTGATGGCCTTCCTTCCATTGGTCATACCATCCCAGTGAACGAGATGGAGAAATCCATCAGTAGTAGCAACAAGTAGATCCTCTAAAGTGGACTGCAAACTAACAAATGCATTTGTCATTCTCTAAAAAACTATCTCAAATCAACCTCACAGAAAAAAATCAATTAATGTAACAAACACCATATTACTGCTCTCGTACAAGCAACTATTTTGAGAAGTTACATCAGTAAGTTACAAACTACTTCCCTAAGTCTCTAGACAGCAAAGGCACCAAGCTGACAAAATACGGTATATGTCTATTTTTCTCCTGGGACGAGAGATCGTGAACAGGTCTGTATTGTTAAAAGTAAGTCTTTAACTGGTATATGAACTGGTGAAGATTATTTTAATACTTTTGACTAAACATAAGACACTGCTGCCAACAATCAATTATTCATCTATCCTAGCAAACTGCCAGTATTGCCTAGGCTGTAAATAATCCACAACACCCTCTAACCCATGGCCTAAGAAGAAAATCGACTTCTAAATCGTTCCCCAAGCATCTCCAAAATTCAGAAAACTACTGTTAATCTATTTGCCTACAGATAACAGCCTGAAGCTTCCCAGGAAAGCTTCTTCCAGTGTGTAATGCATTTCTTCCAATATCCATTTTCTCCTATGCAGCCTCTTCCCAAATTGCATTTTGTTATTTTTCCACTCCACCCTACTGCTATACAGTTTCACCAACTTTTCACACACTCTTATTTAGCAAGTTCAAAGCTTATTTATAGGGAAGGCAACTGCCACAAAAAAGGAAGAGGTAAACAAAAAGTTTTTTGAGGACAAACAGGGACCTTCTGCAGGCAGCCGAAGAAATGCTGAAATGCTACATACAGTTTCACTCTTGTGTGCCGATGTCTCCGTGAAATCTCTAATCCATACCGTGAGGCCAAGGACAAACACACTCATAGTAACATAATGTAATACTGAACATATACGTGCTATATACTTCTATACGCCAAAAATATCAGGATAACCAAGCACAGGAAGAAAGAGTTCTTAAACAGCAATTTACTTTTTCACCTCCTTAGACTTACTATTAGTGTATTACTACTAGTCCTTACTATTAATAAGTCTAAAAACTTAAAGTATTCTTCCATTCAGTTTGCCCTTCAGTTTTTAACAAGTAACCACTATGTGCACAAAAATTCTTAAGACATGATTAGTGAACATACCTTGTGATAGACGCTTGCAAGTCCAGCACTTTCTTCATTTCTAGATTTAACGAAGGAGCACATTGTTCTTCCTTATAATGTGGGGTTCCTTTCAGATGCGGGCTTCCTCTAAAATAAAAGAAAAACTACAATTGAAACAAGATGTCACTTCAAAAGAGGTAACAGTTACTGACTTACATTCCTGTGGTTTTTTTTCTCTCCCTATATATACATACACCAGACACTCACATGCAACCTAACCACAAGCAGCACTTAGTGTCTAGGACGTAATTTCAGTGCAAAAAATTTAGTCAGTCATATCATCCTATATGCCTATAAAGAGTATAAAAGCAAAATAAGACAATGAACAGAGAATGCACATTGCAATAGCTGTGCAATCTGTCTTAATAATCCTAAAATAAATGATACGTATTAATGCTAATTCTGATTCAATAAAATAGCATTCAACTGTTTCCATTAACTAAATATGTGTTGAATTTTTCAGTATCTCCAATTCATTCTTTGCCAAGATGGATTACAAATATTATAGACTGTAAAATGTTCATGTTTCTTCAGTTCGTTTTGCCAGATCAATGTTTATACTATTAATGCAGCAGGCATAAACCAACAGGTAGACTTTTATTACAGTAATTCACAAGAATATATCTCCCTACAGCAGATTAACAATAAACCTAAGACCTACTAAGAAAGGAGATGACTGAGCATTGATTCTCCTCCTTTAAACAGACCATTACACAGTATCAGTTTCTAGATGCAGAAAGCTTCCAATTTTCTTCTTTTTAAATTTCACATTTCATTCTCTAGTGAAATTAAGTCATTTTAAAACTCCATATAGCATCATTAAAGTATTCATTATTTGTCTGGGTTGTCATGCATTTCATCAACTTTTTTTTTTTTAGCGAAAAATTACCTACAGTTTTAAGTATTATAACGTCATCCAGCTCATCCATGTTGTGAGCATTATGCTAGTAAACAAAGCAAACTTCATGAAACAGGCATTGCAGACAAGTTAGAGATATGTACACAAAACTATGTGATCTTTACCTTGTTTTCAACCAACAAAACATTTATTTTATACAAGGGTAGGCAATGTAACTGCGTAAGACATGGCAGAAACCAAAGCAGGTGCAGTTCCAGATAAGTTTGACACCGCAAGGATACCTCAATCTCTTTCCTGCCTTGCTTACCTTAGCTGATGTCTAGTGCCTTAATTCCATTACCATTATATAGCAAAATAAAAAACTCATATCTGTTATTCTTTGACGGATACTACAGCTTTCTTATGCAGCAAGGACAAAGATATATGCTAGCTAAGGTAAAACCAAAGCAACCTTGACATTCTGGAGTTAGCAGATGGAAGCAGTAACATCTTTCCAGAATAAAACCATGCTGACCATGAAGGATTATAGCAAAAAGTGAGAAAAATTACTGTACGGTTAGTTAATCTACCACCACAGATAGGAACCTGTATAAACATCAAATTATTAAAACGTTTGGTTTGCATTTCAAACGAAAATTAATTATAAAATACAGTTGTCTTGGGAAAGAACAGCTGTTCACATAAGCTAGCTATCATGGACTGACATGAAGGCTGAAATAAAAATAATAATTAAAAAAAAGGTGACTAGTTAATACTAGCATTGTGGGGTTGTGGTTCTTTTGAAACAGTAAATGAAACTGCATTTCTTGAAGTTCATGAAGTCAAATCCACCTGATTTGGCCTTGTACCTTTCAGAGTCAGGGATGTTGTAGACAAAAAAATGTATCATACAGGATTAATGCCTTCAAATCTCTATGTCACTATTGGCAATGTGGCATCCTCAGGACTGGAGAAACACAAACACAGGTGTTTGGAGACATGCCTTTCAACCCATAGGGACATACAGGTCCAGACAGTATACTCTGAAGCACGATCAAATGACTCTTGGTTATCAAGAATCCGTGGTGCAACTGAATCTTCATAGCAGACGACTAATATTGGGAGAACAGGGTTGTGTAATGCATAAACATTACTGTTATGTATGTATAACACACCACATAATATGCCTGGTATAACTGACTGAAGTACGTAACCAAGTATAAACACAGTCTTTCTGCACAGCACAAACTATGAGGCCAGAATGGGAACAATATAGGTCAAAAGATGTCTTTTGCTGGAAGAGAAATTTCACATCTCCATGTAAGCAGGCTCCTTTTTCTTTAAACACCTTTAATAAAAATAGTTTGCAAGAATATTTGAGTATTTTCAGTTTCATGAGCTAGTTTCAGCAAATCTATTACTATCTGCAGAGCACATCTTTTTCCACTGAGGCACTATTCGAATGACTGAAACTCTGAAACATCAGCATTTTAATTCATTGCCTGTGACTACATCAAATTCATCGATTCAAAAAGAAACCCTTAATACAGGTGCAAAGGGGGTACAATCGAAAGTACACCGCATTCAAACAGTCCACATCTGCATGAGTCGGCCTTACTAGTTAAGTTACTTTGACCTTTAAACTAAGAATTCGCACTGCTGACGGAAGCAGGAAAGAATGTTCGGCCTGGGTTGCCACATCAGCATCTGCCACCGTTGTAGCCAAACTCTAAGTAACTCACTTTCACACAAGAATTGAGAGGAATGGACACATTCCAGCGATCAACTAGCTGTACGTTGAAACAAGTATAATCACTTCTATTTGCATGGCATCTGCTAATGTAACTAAACCCGTGAATAAAATCTCTTAACTTTCAGAATCCAGCAACATCTCCCACTACACTTGCAATCCAAGACAACCCCAAATATGAAAAGATTGGGAATGCCAGGCTGTTTTTTTACAGGGAGAATACAAGTTTTACCGGCAAGTTTGAAGATCAAGGTGTATTTTTTAAATCACTAGGTTCCTTCTCTGTTCAGCGTGTCATCAGTTCACAGAAAACAGAGCACTATACAGTCTAACAAAAAATCTTTCAGAAGTTGAAAGCCTACATAACTATCTCATGAATCATATTTTAAATAAGGGTACATAGGAATGGTAAATATAAGTCTACCTTAAGGGCTTGCTCTTTTTCTTCAAACTCCAATTCTCTCAGCTTTCCCCACATTAACCTTCTCCTGTTGTTCAGTTCTAACCTGACCTCTCCAAAATGAAAGAGAAGCCTGTAAGTGAATAGCTAAAACTCTTAGCATGAAGTCAAAATTTTTTTATTCATTCGATCCTCTTACAGGGGAAGAACTGCCTCTGGAAGTAACACTTCAATTTTGCTAGAAGAAGAAACTGTAAGCTCAAACTATGATGCAAGACGCAACAACGAGAACATGGAGAAATGTATTTAACCGCACACACACGTCCCCCTCAAAAAAACAAGCCCCCAACCTTAAGCATCGTAAATTTAAGAAATTGGCAGCTCCATGCAAAAGCATAGTCAGCTTACCTCCCCTGAACCAGGAAGAATTTCCTTGGAGTTTGTAATCTGGGGTGGGGGGAGGTTCAGGGAAGAAATTGGACACCAGCCAGCTAACTTTTTGTAGCAGCACAGTACTGCACTTTTGTCCTCCGCTACATGCACAGTGGATAAGTGATACAGCACAATCCACAGAAAAAACTCACTCAGAAATATCATTACCAGACTTAGTCAGTGCTAGCAGAAGCAACTAAGAAATACTTAGGAAGTTGATTACAACAGAACCTGAAAGTATGTGCTTAAGGACTTCTCTATAATTTGCAATTAAGATACATAACACAGCATCTTTTTTAGCCTCTTCCAAGTATTTAAAAATAATGTTCACTGTTTTCTGCTTATTACTGGAGAAATCTATTCCAGAGGTAGAAATAATATTAGAGAAGGATTTAAGTTTCCACTTTTCTATCTGGGGTAATCACAGTAATGTAGGTAGCTGTCATGACTGGGTAATAGTTTAGAAAAGTTCAGAGCTGCTCTCACAGTCAATACATATTACGCTTCCAAAAAAAATTAGTGAGACTAATGGCAGATACCGCATTAATTAAACAAACAAATGATACTGCATTAATTAAACAAACAAAAGAACCACAAACAAGTCAGTAGCATCCATTCCCACTAGTCAAATTGCAGCTGCTTGGGAAGTAATGGAGACATTTAAGTAAAAAAAAAAATATTTAAGACTTCAAACTTGTTCATCAGTAAATATCTCCAGAAAAAATAATTTATACAAACCAGGTAAAACATTTTTATACTACTTTGGGGCTATGACATTCTTAATTGTTGCTGCTAAAATGGTTTCTTCAGTAGTACTTTCCAGAAAGTAAAAAAACAAATTCCCAGCACCTTGATGTTTCAACTATTAAGAGCATTCTACATGTGACAAAACAGGGTAATGTTTCTAAATTAATTTATATCACCAAGAACTCTGAGTTGCTCTCCTTGCAGGCACAAAAGCAAAAAACTGACAACAGCTATTACTGTTGCATTAGCACAATTACACAATGTTTATTAACTGTTTTAAAATGCGTCTTGTGAAGACTTCAGTAAGTGAATTGGCTGTACAGTTGAGGACTTCACTTTTTTTACACCTGATTCAAAGAGCCTGCATCATGAGCTCTAAAGGTGATTCTTCACTAACAATTCACTGCCCACCATACTCTTTAGGAACGGTTCTCAAACAAGTACAACAAGTTACACTGTGAGCTTCGATTTCCGTACAACTGGTGTCTTCTCACCCCTAAACCTGCATCTCTCCTCCATACACTGCAGGCAGTCACCAGCTGAAGACGAAATACATCTGGCTGGATCCAGAGCTATATGCACACAGACTGGCAAGAGCCAGACAAATATAAAGAGAGCCTACGGAAACAACAATAAAGAATGATTAAGCATTTAGAAAAGTAATTCTTAGTACAGCCTTTTCTACCCAACTCGGTTATAACAAGTTTCTGTGGTTTGAGAAGAGAAATAACTAGCTATCATATTAATCAAAAATTCATGTAAAAAAGCTAAATGGTTTATAAAAATATTATTCCAGTTGCAAAGATTTCTTGATGACATTTTAAATCGCCTGACCCACATCAAGGGCTAGCAAGTGTCATAATGGCTAAAAAAATTTCTGCAACTAATCTAGTTTTAAAAATACATTTTCCAGCTAATGATAAAAACAACTTACAGGGAAAACCACACTGCTCAAAGTTTAGCACAAGTTTAATTCTGAACAAAAAATATTTAGTAAGTTAGTTAACTGTATACGCCATCAGTTACCCTTGCAGAGTTTAAAGTTCAAAACCTTTGTACACACTAATCTTAAATCTGCTGAATCAGGGGAAAAAAATCCCCACTGATGAGGTCATCTGTGGCACCTATAAAGCATCTTGCTATAGAAAAAGAAAAAGCTTTGAAAAGTGCCAGAAAGAGTACAACATGAATACAGTAACCAGATGTAGAAGCAACAATACAGAATTGTAAGCCAGGATATAAACACTAGCTTGTTCACATGCGCATGTTGGTTAGATAACAACTTCAATTTTTAAAGCATTATCAGGTACTTAAAAAAGCACTGAGGTCTCATTCTAAATTTACTCAAGATTCATATCATTCCTCCCTACCCCTGCCCGCAAATGCATGCTCCTTCTGAGGATCTGAAGAAATCCGAGGCAAAAGAATCTCCAATTACCACATGAGTTTATTACCCATGTAAAGTTTTTCAGGTTTTGTCTTTTTCAATGGCAAAAATATCCTCAGCATTAAATCAACGCGCACTACCTCTCCAAGTGACAAGTCTTAAGTCACTCTCCTTGCCAAAACCCTAAACAGAAACAACTATCAGTTCAGTACAGGGAAGCCTCTGCTGTGGTGGCATTACGCATCTCTTCACTGGAAAACAAAGGAATATTTGTATGTATTTCTTCAGAAGCTCCTCAGAAAAATATTACTGTACCTTGCCACAGCTTACAAAGCTACAAATTTGCTTGTATGCACTGCCACTTTTCTTCAGTGAATCACAGGTGGAGATTAATTTTATTTTATCATCCTATTACCTTATAATACATACATTTTCTTCATGTTTTATCTTGTAATGACTTAAGTAATATGGTGGTAAAATTAGACTGAACTAATTGAAGCAGGACTTTGTACTTGTGCTCACTGCAGGAAAGTATTCCAGAATGTGGGCTAATGGCCAATACTGATTCTCTTCCAAGTCTGCTCTGAACTGGAGTAAAGTCTCTAAAAGCTAGAATGAAGCTGCGATTATTCTGGCTCAATTGAAAAAAAAAAAAAACAAAAAACAAAAAAACCCACCAAAAAAACAATAAAAAAAACAACCACCAACAAAAAAAATTCACAATTCTTGTTTTTTCCCCCTGCTTTTAGTCTGACAAATTATGCAAGATACTTTAGGTTTTTATTGAGCATAAATGTCTGTTCACTCCAACACCAGACTAGCAATCCCTAGCCAAATATCAGCAGAGCCAGAAATATTTCCTTCAACACAACTGCAACTCATAACATTCCTAAAATATTACAATTTGACAAAAAAAAATCATTTGATTCCAGCAAAAATTTTAGAAGTTTTCTTTTTTAAATATATAAATATTCATAATTCATGCCAGAATGCTGCGCTTATGATATGCACACTTGTTTTATCACATTAATCTAATAATAGATTTTACATAAAATGTGCATAATGCTGAACAGGACAGTTCCGTAACCCTTACCATGTCTACACATGTGTATTTTGAACTGATTAAACCTCTAAAAGTATAAAATAGCTAGTGCTGAGAAACAATTTCCCACTCAACCATCTTAAAGTATTTCATGTATTTTCAGTTTTGTAAGAGCTATGCCCTCAGATATTGATGGAACAAATTTAAAAGGTTTTGTAAGCTCCAGCCACAACAAATGTTGATAATATTGAATTTCAGTACTTCCATTAAAACACTGAATTTCAGAATAAAAAGACAATTACAATAGGTTGATATGAAAAGGAGGAAGTCATGCCAAACTGGCATTTTCAAACAGGAAATCAATTTTCCTGGACTCTGATTCTGTCCGGTTTTAAACATACAATAGCAAGGGGAAGGGCGAGTTCACTCAACCTTACTTTCCAAAGTCTGGTTATTTCACACTACTAAAAGGTAAGGGGAAGCTGAGACTCTTGCATTCAAACAGGATGAAAGCTTAGCCTCAACTCATGCTTTAGCTCTTCTACTAAACCTGTGTTGATTAGATTGGGAGACAAGAGAGCGTCTTGGCCCTAAACAAGGGAAGAAAAAAAAAAAATCATACTGTGATTAGAGACACTATTGAGTTAAAAACAGAAAAAGTTTTTCTGTCAATTCCCATGCAGTTTTGGGGTTCTGTGGGGTTTTTTCACCTTGAGGCATTTCGTTCAAGCTGTACCAGCAAAAAACTTTTGCAAGTGTAATTACAGTTTACGCAATCACTGTATGCTAGAATAGTTCTGTTAACAGATCAAATACAGGCAAGCTCTTCTGGCTCATCTTGCTCAACAACCATATACAGTAACAACTCTGTGTAATAACAACTATAAACTGGAAAGACTGCGCTTTTTCTCCACAAACATCCCTCTCCCATATGGACAAATGTTACATGATTTTTATTTTCAGCAACTTTTTGGTCCTTTTCTTCAAATCAAGAGTAAACCATTATCAAGGAAATTTTAAAGCAGTTATTTATAAAATACCAATACCACATGAAGCTTTAACTTTACCACAGCTACCAGTGTCCCAATATGGAAGACTGCAAAAAATAACTAAAGTCAAGAAAGCGGCTGTCTATCTTATCACCTTATGTGTATCTTATTATTATTCTACCTTATCACCTGCTTTTCTGACATTCTGTTTTTACTTATGGTAAAACATACACATTTCATTTAAATGAGAACTAAGCTGACAGCAGAATTTAAACACAACACTTCTCAGTATTTTCACTTGTATAGAATCAAATCTAGCTGCAAGTGCAACTTCAGGATATTGACTAAACTAGAAAATCTTGCACTGGGATTTTGGCCCAGCTAAGGACATTACTGGTGTGTACTCCCAGCACACAACCACCTCTTTACATTGACCTGTACTGCTTAAAAGTTCTGTTAAGAGAGTTATCCTTTATTTTTGTAGTCATTATATTGAAATTTTATGTTTCTGTCAGAACTGGCGTTATTATTTAAAGAAAGTATACTAGAAAACAGGTTTCATTCTGCTTACAAAAAATTAGTAGATACAGACAGTTCATCAACACTAAGAATTATTCCTAATTTTAAAAAGTAGAATAAGACTGAACTCTTAGGAGCACTAACAGAAGTGTACTCACTATCTAGAGGGAGGCTAAAAAAAAAACACCTAACAAACCAACACCAAAAACCCAGACACCCAACTAATGATATTCTACAATATCTCTTAACTTTCTGGTATGCTGTGGAGGTGTCGCAAAGACAAGCATGGGAGACAAAAAAACCTTTACCTCAAATATACGAAGTGTGGAGACCTAGATTTGAACCTCTTTTCCATTCATTTCACTGTTTTTACCGACTTGTTTTCCGGCAGCTGTCCTATCACACTACTAATGCGAGGACAGCCTTACATCTTTACACTCTGCAAATATCATCGTCCTCCCACTCATTCTGCCTAATACAGCTAAATAACCACACAAGACAGAGCTGGACAAGTCGTAATTAGTTTCTGCATGAGAGCTAAAATGTTGCAAGCAATTGCTTTATCATGGACTATCACACGAGAATTATCATGTGAGTATCACTGAGCAGCCACTCCACATTTTTAATATCCCAGCGCTGCTACTGAGTGCTACTTCAAGGTCATCATTTTCTAATGCCACCCTTTCGTTCTATGCCAACTTGCAAGCTAAGCTACTGGAATCCAGGGGAGGGGATGGGGACGGATAAAGAAGGGAGATAGGCTGGTTTATTTTCCCCATCAGGTTAGCAACCCGAAGTTACTTAAGGCACAGCTGCACAATCCCTGCTGCCAACTTCGAGGAAGGAGCCAAGAACACAATGTTACAGTGGGAGAAAACAGTAACACGTCTGCTTTCAAGCACAAGGCATGTCACATCCGAGGCTTTTCAATGATTTTTAACAGCTTCAGAGTTAATTTGGTATTGTTCAGTCCAGTAGAAATGAAATCCAAGTATTTCAGTGAAATACGATCTTTGGAAAATGAACATATGCCAGAAGAAAGTTAAAAGTTTCACTTCTGGGCTTTTGGTTTCATTTGTCTGTTTGTTCATTTTGGGTTGTGGTTTCTTTTGTTTGTTTTTCTTCGTATTTGATCTACAAAGTGAATTAGTGAAACTGCCTACAGGCAGTGCACTGTATCTGCGTCAAAAAAAAGGTTCATCCCATTATAATAGCTTATAGAATAATGTGACATTAATCACAGGATGCATGATTCACAACAAATGCTTGTGTCTTTCTTTTTGAATATAACCATAACAGCAGTAATTTTACGTAGGTTTTCAAAATTGAGGGCTAAAAATAGAGAGACTGGTAATCCCAGTAAACTCAGTGAGATCACTCACTCATCTTCTTAAAGTTAATCACACACATTAGTCTTAGGAGATTGTGAGCAACCTATCACAAACACTCTGGGGACAAACACCTTGTCTTCTTCATCCACAGAATCAGCACTATAATCTTTCGTGCTATACAAATATATCTTAAAATGCTGACCATTCAACACACAGCTAACAGAAACACTTTTTCGTAAAACACATGCTTTTAGGTTGACAACACAAATTAGTTACTAATGTTTTATATAAAAGTTAGACTGGTTAGTCATTTACTGCTTAATAGATACTTTCAAACCCTCCTACATGTGGCATGTCTAAATAAACTTTCCAGAGCTGCTTTTTTGACTCTCACTGCATATTTTATACATATTTCCATATATTTTCAGATTTTGCCAATTAAAAAATACAACTTTCCAAATAGAACAAGAAGAGCATACCATAAACTACTGTTTAGTCTTCTGCATTATGTACAGCTGAAGATACACTATCCCTTTATTTATTCCAACCAGTTGCAGCAACAGGTTGTCTGCTTTTGTTTTACCCTCCTGATGACGGTAAGTCGGATGTGAAAAGTCAGTTTGAAAAATGCTATTCAGATCTCAGAAAAGGCAAGTAATGTACTATAACTTGTCTACATTAGTCTTAAGTTCTTGGAAAATAGACAAGTAAGTTGCAACAGTAAATGCCATTTCATTCCAGAGTTTTGAGGGCTATTTCAGAGGCTAAAAGATGCACTATAGTTGTACCACACACAAAATTTCCCACTCAATGAAGCAAGAATTCACTTTGAAATCATTTACTACCAGCAAATTCATTTCTTCCTGTAAGTACTTGTAAAAGAATTGAGATTTAAAATCTGAATGCTCGTGAAGACCTGATTTTCTTTCTTTTTAATTTTCAGTTTAACAGTTATGGTTTAAAAAAATAAAAATGTTTTCCTCTTATTATGACATCATAGGTTATCCATTACTCGTCACAGATGTCCATTTGGAGACACCCACGAATCAACTTTAACTTGTTCTATAAATACGAAAACCCCAAGTTTCTAGCCAATGAGAAATCAAGAGAGCGGACAAATTTGATCCAATCAATGACCACAGATTCTGCCTGTCTAAACACACACAGACACACATAAATACGCCCCTTGAGGTTTTAATTTATTCTATTTTCCATTTTTGCCAGATTAGAAGTCAACAAAGTCAATCACAAATACATCAAACATACAGTCATGCTTTAACACATAAAATGTATTATGTCATTCACAATAAGGAAAATAAGATGATAATGACAACATAACACACTGCAGCTAAAATACTTGTACTAAAAATGGTTCACATTCCTTCTGCAATATTGAGAATTTATTGACCATTTGTTTCAAAAACCTCTACATTATCACAAAGTTGGGGGGCGGAGAGGAATCTAATAAAAAACTGCACCCTACTATTTCCTAAGCAACATGACTCACTCAACTGAGCTACTCAAAAGGAATTATTAAAGCTTGTTATAGATCATGAATTCAACAGACTACTTCAAAATTATACAATTAGACAATTTTAACCCCGCCATTTAGGATTTTGAGAGCTTTTAAAATGGACGTAAAGAATCTTACTAGTGCACAACAAACCAGTTAGACCAACTTCTCTTCTGAACTGACTCTAACTCACAGGAATGATGCTTCACATACTCCTCAAGTTTTAAAATACACTTTGGAAGGACATGTTTTTTACCATAAAATCAGCTTAGGACTTGTCTAGTCATTTTTCCACACTGTGGGGATGCAAAAAAAGTTTAAAATACTTACTTGGGATACATAGGCTCATAAAGATACTTGTCTCTTGCTGATGGGATTTCAAAAAACAAGATGTATCCATTTGCAGTCTGAAAGAGAAACACTGATAAGATACACATCTAGTCTATCTGCATGAGTAACATCTATACAAACTCTTGTGATTTCTATGCATGTCTCATATATTGAACACAAGTACAGACTCACATCATTTCAGTCATATTAAAAAACTGTGCGTTTAGATTCATTCTAGATAAAATCCATCCTAGCCCTTAAAGCCCACTGAATAGCTCACAGTGGGCTGAAAAATGAGAAAACACCACTGTTGCTGCATGCATCCAGCAGCAACTTTCGCTTGATTCATATAAATACACTAAATCAGACAGCAACATCACATATATATAACCTGGGCACCGAATTCCCACCAACAAAGACAATTAATGCAGAACACATGTAGCAGAAGGCAGCAAGCATTCAGAGCAAGACCTCCAAGTGTTTGAATACATATGGACACTACAGAGCACAATGAAACTAGGCACGGCCTCTCAATGTTGGTCATCCAAGTAGTTTTCAAAAAAATCCTCATGTCATACAGGATCTTTAGATACCACAACACCTTTTCAAAATCTTCTGGTCTCTGAAAAAAATTCTATTATAATTCAATCTGAAGTCATAGTCTGTCATTCTGGAAGACTGACTTGAAACTATAAGGCTATTCAGAGAACAAATATAAATCATTTAGTTATCAGATGTTCCAGTCATGACTAGAAGCTGATCCAGTGTTTGTACAAGCACAGGAGAGGCAGACGGCCAGTACGGTTAGTTGTTCAAAGAAGTATGATTTCTTTGAAGCTAAAACTTCTCCTTCAAGCAAATCAGCAAACGCATTTTAGTTAAACAGCGTATCCATCTAATCATTTTAAAATGGGCTGGGCATGTACCCAAAGCAGTGTAACTGGAGACAAGAAGCACTGATATGAATGGTTTCAAGTTGCTTTGCAAGGTTGGTTTCCTTTTCTTTGAATAAAGGAAAAAGTAACACTCGTATTAACTTAGTTTATCAGATGCCATGTTTTTCCACAGTCAAATATTTTGTTTTATCTTGAAAGGAATTTCTGTTTTGGCTTCAAAGTCCAAGAAACACAATTATTCTCATTCAAAGTAAGTATTGTTCTCATGCAAGAATAAAATCTGAACCATAATGGTGAACTTGAGACAGGCTGAAAATAAATGGAAGCTTTTTTATGTGCAGTAATATCATGTTCAGGTATTATGTGGTAAAGAAAAGTGCTCATTTCTAACATCTTTACAGGCTCTTTCCATTACATCATTAAATATTTAATGTGTAAGTTATCTTACCCTGGAAGGAAAAGTAAAACAATACTGTGAAGTATCTTTATACTGATATTAAGGTACAAAGGGCCTTACTGAATACTATTCAAAGCAAAAAGTTGCTATTGTTACAGGTTCATTTCTAAATAGAATCTCAGATCCCATGAGGAGCTGGATGAAATGCAGAAGCATTGAACCATACACTTCCTGCAAATTGATCATATTATTTCACATAGGTTTCTGCATTGCTTTACAAATGTCTGTGTTGCAATGAAACTTACTAATGTAACCCATCACTGTCACCTGCTTCCTGACCATTCTCATCTGACAGTCAAAAGTATAAGCATATAATACCTTGGCAAGGGATTTCATTCATGGTTTCTCCTATACTACGACGTTTAATAAAGCTCTGCCTTATCTATGGGGAAGCACACTGAAGGGCAGTTTATATCAGAGGACTGCCTGTATCAGGGCAAGGACTAAAATGCCTTGTGTATTTCTCTATACTGAAGCACCATGACCCAATTCACAAGTTAGTTGAACTACTAGAATCAGCTACCTAGGGTGTATGCACTCATCTAGACAAACAAAATATTTTCCAGTAACACTAGAAAAATTACAAATGCAGCAACATGAGAGTAGAAACTACAAAATATCAGGGAAAAAAATAAGATCAGTTTAAAAAAATGTGCCAACAATATAGCAATAGAAGATACTAGTAGTAAAAGAAGTTAGAATTTCTAGGGGATGTGTGATCACTTAAAGCAAGGAGGCAATAAACAAAGACAACAACGTGAGAACTGCATACTATTCAAGCTACTTAAGGTATTATAACGCAACATATGCTAGACCAACAAATAATAATTACCTCAAAGCATATGCTGCAAAGTGATTTTTTCATAGAGAGGCTCTGAACACTGGCAGTCAGAAACAAAAAACACTGTATATCACTGCTTTAGTGGACATTAAATGCAGACCACCACCACCACCCCCTCATCATTACATCATTAAGGAAAAAAGTGAATGTACCACTTGGCTAAGAAGTAAAAAGACTTTTGCTCACCTTCTTCAAAACAAAGTACATCATAATTTTATTATTACATAAAACTACCCTAATTAAGAAACTCAAGAGCACAGGTAATAACAGGCTAGAAACTAAATCATCTAACTCAGCTTTCAAACTAGTATTTTTAGCTATTTCCCAGGACTTCTGTAATTACCAAAGTTAATTCAGTTCAACAAAACTAATAGTACAAACTATTCTTTTTTTAATTAATAACTTTCTTTACCATTGCTCCTTCATTGGCACTTCTTAGCTTCCTTCTTAAGAAAAATCACAAAGAAAGGAGAAAATATTTATTCTCTTGGCAAGAAGTTCACAAGTTCACTTGGGGATAAAAATATCATGCATCAGCAGGAACATCTGCTTCATAACCCCCCCAAGCTGTCTCTCCACCCTGTCTCTCTATAACAAAAATATGAATATTTGCAAATATGGTCTTTCAGTAGGACTCACTAACTGTTCCAAATTAAACTTCATATATATTCCAAAAAGTATTAAAAAAACTTGCAAAACAGAACTGGTGTTAAAACGACCATAACAAACATACTTGACTAGATTATTTGTATACAATACCCAGGAGATGCAATACAAGTCTAAGAAACATGAGCAATATTAGAAATCCTATTACACTCATTTTAAACTGTTTGACCATTTTGAATTTTGATTTGTAAAACTTCAGTTTACAAACTGAGACTTTGTGGACGTTTAGATTCTGACACCATTTGCCAAAAAGAACACTATACATTCAGCAGAAGAAATACTTGAAAGCACAGTAACTGAACTGGTAGAACTTAAAGCTAGTCTGATTGCCAGCTGAATCACAAGGTCTCTCGAGCAAATGGATCCCAACACCACAGAATAAAAAGTAATACGTAAAGTAATTCAGTATAACAATCCAAATCTCTTCTGAACTACTGCATAAAGGTATAATTAAAATGTCTTTGGATAGTTTACTTGTGATTATATTCTGTATTATAAAACTGAAGAAATCTTTTTTATGTGCAGTAAACGTTACAGAAGTCTGCTTTTTGCCTTTGCTGGTAACTATCAGCATTTGCTAACTGAAAATATAATCTGACTAACAGAAATACTTTATTGCATCAATTCTATGAGATCCTTCTAGGTCATTTAAACATGCTAAACCAACTGCTCAGCAAAGTCTACCCCTGCATTACACACAAGAAAATGGGACCACAGGAAGTTTAGTTGATTTAGAGTCATGATGATATTGGTAGCGACGTGAACTTTTCCATAAACCATCTGGTATTTTCCACTAAGATAACAATATCTGATTGATTTAAAAACTACAAAGCATTACAGGCATCATTTTAAGCACAGAAGATGGTTTATATTAGGAGATTAAGTCACTGTACCAACCAATACAGTAGTATTCAGTTCTTAATTCCACATAATCAGTTCCTGATGGGAAGTTTAATGATTTCATTCTTTTCTTCTGCACCTTCTCACAAAAAAATCTTAAATACAATAGCCTTGATTTTAAAACCTAGAAAAAGAAACCTACCCAACTTCAGACCTGGTCCTAATGTAAGACCTGATCAAAAGCCACAAAGAGTATCATCCCATATTCTGACTCCTGTAAACTCTACTCCCACCTTTGTTGTGTCTCCCTTGCATCTCAAATTAATTTTTAAATCCTGGTGCTGAAATAGTCCACTCCACTGCTGCGAGCACAGCACCACTATGAAACAAGATTTTATTTCCATGTAAGACAAGATCTCACCTCTACCTTTAAGACTCTTAACAGAAGAGTCTTTGTAACACCTATCATTGCCCTTCTTTTGTGTTCTCAGTGCCTTGCATTTTTTTAAACATCAAAAGATGCACCTTAATAAAGCCACAGTTTCATCCTCTTAAGACCCACCTTTCTGAAACATCTGTAAACCTTATTTATCAAGGTAAATACGCTTATGCCACCTAACTCCTCAACCATTTCTCTCATTCACATGTCTTTAAATTCTCTTATTCTTTGTGACGACTACTAAAGTAATGAGATGCTGCATCAGCCCCAGCCGATATATCTAAACATTATTTTTAACACAAAGAACTGCAGTTCACTCTTCAGTGGAAAAAATGAATGAATACTACTAAAGGAAGCTTCTATCACTCAAAAAAACCTTGGTACTATCATTTCTTTTCACAAGAGAAATCAATTAAATGCATATACAATCTGCAAGTCTATACAAGCACAGAAATTTGTAATACAGAACTGTCTTTGCAATAGTTTAACCACAGTAAGAAGAAAAAACCCTACTTACTGAAACAGCTATCATGGTGCTGTCAGGCCGCCATTCTGCTTGTTTGTAAGAGCCAAACTGAGAAGCTGCTTTTGATAGTTCCTTGTAGCTTACGATTAGCACGCTGGGCTGCAGGAAAAAAAAAAATTACATCTCATACCTAGAAGGAATGGGATGTTTGCTATATTGTGATGTAACTGTGAACATCTATGTTTCCTTAACAGCAACAACACGTTTCCCTTGAAAAGTGAGCCCAAAAAATTACTACATATTTGACAATGCATTACACAATGGTGTTTTTAAGGGAGTTTATGTAGAACTCTTGCCACACTGTCATTTGTAATCTCACTCTTTCAAAACCAGGACATTTAAATAAAACACTTCATTTGCCCAGAAAGGAGTCAATACAGAATACAGAAGTAGTTTCAAGCTAGACAAAGGGTAACTGATGCTATAGATGAACAAATGCATCTCAAACAGGGTCCTATAATGAAAAGGACTGACAAATTAACTAGTATGAAATATTCTACACAAGGTATTTGGTACAATCCATTTGCTTAGTTTCTACTAAATGGATGGGCCATTGTCTTAAAGAGAACAATAATCAGGAAATCTGTTGTACATCTCTTCCACAAAAGGTTGCCAGAAATTGTGCAGAAAATCCATCTCTACAGTTTGCTGAAAAGATTTTGTATATGATGAGATGCACCCATCAACAGCTTTCCTCCCATGAATGGAGAAGAGCTTTGGAGTCATGAAGCCCAGACAAATCTACCATAGGCACTAAGTCTTCACTCCCTTTCACAAACGCAGTTGAGACCTGTGACGCAAAAACCTAATGGAAAGTTACCCTTCCTTATATATTTTAGTACTGCTTGTACTTTCTTGCTCTTGAACCAATAACAGCTTTCCGTTTACACAGGTATTCCTCCTTCTGCTACCCTCTACCACTGTGAAGTGGGGATGGAGAAATATGTGTATATATATTAGATAGATGACAACTGTACTTCCTTAGCCTTCAGTTAAATTAAACAAACCACACTTTTTTTTGTGTGTGTACATGTAAAAGAAGTTTCCCCTCATTTTCATAACAGATGCTCTCCCTAACTTTATCAATGTCAATTTTTCTTCAGAGTTGTAGCAGCAAACTGTACCAAAGAGAGCACACTTCTCCAGCCCCTGGAAGGGAACCAAAAAGTTTAACAGTAATCCTTTTTCCTGAAAGTAATCATGAAATCACTTGGAAAAGCTTGTCATTCACCACTAGGACCACAGGTGATGGCAACTTATATTGTTCTTCGTTAGTTTACTTCCTCAAATGGGAGAAAGTGGGGCATGTAGCAACAGGACAAGGGGTAATGGCTTTAAACTAAAAGAGGGTAGATTTATGTTAGATGCAAGAAAGAAATTCTTTACTCAGAGTGGTGAGGTGCTGGCACAGGTTGCCCAGAGAAGCTGTGGATGCCCCTCCCTGGCAGTGTTCAAGGCCAGGCTGGATGGAGCTCTGAGCAACCTGGTCTAGTGGAAGGTGTCCTGGCCCACAGCAGTGGGGTTGGAACTAGATGATCTATAAGTTCCCTTCCAACTCAAACCATTCTGTGATTCTGTGATAAGCTGGTACAACAAATCTAAAAACATTATTTCCACCCAGATATCATGCGCTGGTCTGCTACCCGAGAATCACGTGGATATCTACTACCTTCACATTTGGAATCAGTTGCTTCAGTTTCCCTTACGAAAAAGCAGAGTTACAAACAGATTAAGAGGAAAAATAGTGCAAAATAAAGTAATTACTGTTTTCATCATACATACACATATGGAGCTGAATTAATGTCACACAGGCAGTCTTAGCATTCGTAAATTCATAGTGTGACTTTGCATCCTGTAAACAGCGTTATTACTTAAATTCACACCCATACAGAACTGAATTATTAGAAATAAAGTTAAACATTTATACTGTAAAGTATAACAAGTAAAGCAATCTTTACCCTAAGAACTATTTACAAACTTTTTCAATTCATGTGGCTTCCTTTGCAGATATTTGCAAATCAGATTATCTCACATTAAATAGATAACTAAATAGATAACTGTAGATTTCACAAACTACATAGCCTTTTGCTGATTGGTATGGGCCCATCTTAACTGCCTTCGATACACAGAGAAAATTGCATTGTGACAGTACAATCCGGGCAACCTGCATCACTGGTGCAGGTTTTGAAACTGATAGTGAAGCACTGCTGTGCTTCAAGCATTTTAGCAGCAGGCAAAAAAAATGTGTTAGAAGCTCATTAATGCACAATAGTTTTCCTTCTATGTTGATTCTCTTACAGAACTTAATGATGGTATTTATACTGTGATGTTCTCGTGATATTTATTCGCAAAAAAGCTTCTATTACACCTTAGAACCTGGAAGAATGTTCTCCATATACAGCAGCTATAAAATTTATACAAACCGATTTCTGGACTGATCTCATTGTGCTTTACAGATGAGGACTAAAGGAGTTAACATGCAGAGTGCAAGCAATCATTTTTATCTTTCTGTACTTTGAGTAGCTTCTTTTCTTACTAGAAAGCAGACCCACTTCTAATTCAATAGGTCACAAAGGCTACCTAGCTAATGGTTAAACCATAAATATTTCACTGACACAATTTTCTTCCACATAGTCCACAATTCAAAAGCATTATTTCATACGTGAGGAAAACCCTAATATACGAAGTTTATTCCCCTGTTTACAAGCTTCCCACAAATGTGTGAACCGCTACAAGGTAACAAAGCAAGAAGGACAGCTTGCTATCCTGCTCTACTCATGCAAGAGAAAGAGAAATGGCCATTTTATATCTGAAGTCACATAGTACATCTGACGTGACTGAAGATGTATAATAGCACAGGAGTACGTTCTATAAACAGGAATGTATCAGCCTAATCTTAATGGCTTGCCCAAAGTAGAGCAAGCCATTAAACACACATTTTTACAAAAATAAAGGCCTAGTCAGTACAACACTTCTCTCTGCTCAGTTTTAGATACTTAACTTACAGCCTGTACAGAAACAGTAGGGATTTAGATCCTATTGCACAGTCTTCCCTAAATATTTACATTTGTTTCTGCTGGAAAAAAACAACTCTCCATGTCAGCTTCATGAAAACCCCATTTTTTTTCACGCTTCTGCATTATAAAGAAATCTAGCTAAGCACAACTAATGAAACATGCACACTGTCTCAAATAAGCGAAGATATTGATCTTCATAATGCTTAAAATCTGCTTGCTATAAATATCAGTGGCAGAGCCACAGCTTTTTGAGAAACTGGTAAGTCCAGAAATACAGCATATGTGTTTTGGATGACCAATGCTGAAACTGAGGAATTGCACTATTTACAAAATAGTAAGGTAGCAAGCTAGCTTCATGAGCAAAGGTACCTAACTCAATCTACTTTAAAGTTCATTTTCGTTTCGTTATCAGTTGTTGCTGTACAGTAAGAATTCCTTTGGACTTTCCACTATGAAAGATGAGCTCTGCATCAACATCAGGACAAAAGCAAACAATTAAAAAACCTGCCACAAAACACAACACAAAATGAAACCCATGGTGAAATAATTTAAAATTGTTACTATTTTACTTAATTCTACCTGACCAAATACAGCATCTTTCCCATTTTCTTTTTTTAAGCAGTAACTGTGAGTAGCATACATAGTCTCAGAACACTGAAACATATTTTACAAAGAAATCTATCAAGATATACAAACCCTGCAGCAAATTCTCTCAGCAAGCTTAGACATTGGATATTACCACTTCAATATTACCACAGAAACATTCTACCCCATTTGATGTAAATGCAAATCTAGTAGACATTTAAACCCTAAACTAAGATGTGAATGTTGATTTGAACAGGCCATCTTTAAATAGGACAAGTAGCACAGATGTGAACAGTAGCCCTTACAGGAGCAAGTGTCTGTCCCAGAGATGTTTATACAGGGCTTTAAAGAAAACAACAAATTAACCCATCAGACAGAGGTCTAACCATTGTTTGTTTGACAGAATATAAAATAATGAAAAAAAAAGTTTTCCTTAATTTGGATCCTGTGGTTTGACTGTTGCATGTTAACGACAAACTGTGCATATAGTGGATTTAACAAGTAGGTCAGCAAATACAATGGAAAACTACTGGACCGAGTTTGAGAAGTAAACACCTAACAGCATGTATGCATTCAGACATCGACACTCGTTAGTGCTCCTTTAGTATTAGTTGCTCTGTTATCATTAATTCACTAACCCAGAAGGAAAGAGAACAAGACAGAAACACCGCCATTTACATTCACTCAAAAATTAGTAAAAATATGAAGTAATACTCTTGCTCAGGCCTGTGGATGTTCCCGTAAGACAACAGCACTCCCACAATTTTTATGCAAAACAAAGAAGTAGTTATTATATCTGTATTAAATATGAATAGCAAAATCATATGCTTGCCTAAATGCTACGAACATTGCATCAAACAGCTGGTATAGTCATACTCAAATTCTTATGTACTGCATAAAGCTAAATGATTTTTTAAAAATACTGCTACAGTTGCACTGAATCCAATTATTGCTGCCCATATAATACCCAAGAACACTGAGAAGTTCTGAATGTTTTGTAAAACCACAGCCAACATGTTCAGCTCTGAGCTCCACTTTTTATTTTGCCTTTTTTATTGTAACTATAAATCCAAAGTAACTTGAATTTTAAAACAAGTAAATTTCACAATGCTTAATACTTCCTTCTCTCTTTTAAAGGATTCTCCTCTTTAATGTCATCAATTCACTATTACTAATTTACTTTCCAAAGAATTTTCTACATCTAATTATAGTCTTCCAGATATTCAGTGTCTGAAAGCTGGCAGTCTTTTCACAACGGTTATGTCTAGGAAGAAGACTATTGTACTCGCTGAGAGCTTGCAACAGTATTAGTAGCTGACAACATGGCATTATGTATGGGTTTGGGTTTTTTTAATGGACCATCAATGTAAGAACCTGCATGTCTACAGATAATTGTCAAAATCCTAATATTCTCATCCCCTAACAATTTAGTATTCTAGACACCAAAAATTAATCTCCTTTAGAATCAAGATGCAATTTCTGTTTGGTTTTATAAGATAAATGCCTCAACACTTTATTGAGCTCTAAGCACAAGACAAAAATCACAAACATGCTGTTCTGACGAGCTTACCATCTAAGTGACAAAGAAGGCTGGGAAAAAACAGAACAAAAGCCTGGTGACACTGGGCACTTAATTTCGTCATTACATGGCCTGTGCTCAACTTTAGAGGCTGAAGCTTTGTAAGTTTATAAACTAATAAACCAGACAGGTTAGATGGATAAAAGAAAAGCATGCATGCATGCATAAGGAAGAGGAAAATCTATTAGTAAAGGAAAAAAAAAGATAGACCACAAAAGCTATTTTGTCAGTAACAAAGATACAAAGTGGGGACAAAAGAATTTCTAAAAGCAGGGTTAATTATAAAAACATAACTGCTTTAATTCAGTTTTAAAAGCAGGTGGAAAGCTTAGAATCAGCACAGTACCCATCCAACAAACACAGCAGACAGAGCTTCCAATACTGTGCTTTACATAAACTTCTGTGGAAAGTTCACAAAACCAAAGTGCATCAGAAATGCCAATCACTAGCTCTCCCAAGCGAAAGTTTTCAGCTAACCTGCTGCTCAAAAACATTGTCAATGAGAAAGGCCTTTGCTGTTTGTGGAGTTCAGGATCCTGTGTGGAGGAAGCAGGGCAGTAAGTAGGATCAAAACCTTGGATCTCAGGAGGGCTACCTTTGGGCTCTTCAGGGAGCTACTGGGAGGAATCCCGTGGGCCAAGGCTCTCGAAAGCAGGGGGTCCAAGAGTGCTGGTCGCTCCTCAAACGTCACTTCCTCCACGCTCAGGAGCAATGCATCCCCCTGAGAAAGAAATCGAGCAAAGGAGGCAGGAGACCTGCATGGTTAAACAAGGAGGTTCTAGCGGAGCTCAAGTGGAACAGAAAGGTCCATGGAATGTGGAAAGAGGGACAGGCCACTTGGGAAGAGTACAGGAATGTGGTCAGAGCATGCAGGGATGCAACGAGGAAGGCCAAGGCCCACCTGGAATGGAATCTGGAAAGGGATGTCAGAAACAACAAGAAGGGCTTCTTCAACTACATCAGCAGCAAACGGAAGGCTAGGGACAATATGGGGCCGCTGCTGAATGAGGTGGGTGTCCTGGTGACGGAGGATACGGAGAAGGCAGAGCTACTGAATGCCTTCTTTGCTTCAGTCTTCAGTGCCAAGGCAGGCCCTCAGGAATCCCAGGCCCCGGAGGTAAGAGAAGAAGCCCACAGAGAGGATGACTTTCCCTTGGTCGAGGAGG
>Ga0065711_1002074_pt1 | contig 36714 bp, 17 predicted proteins | sample Hoacrofraction12_FD_59098 | JGI IMG/M metagenome (GOLD analysis project Ga0065711, IMG submission 59098) | Hoatzin crop microbial communities from Cojedes, Venezuela - Epithelial fraction 12 v2 (version 2) | ecosystem: Host-associated > Birds > Digestive system > Esophagus > Crop | place... | reverse complement strand
CCCCCGGAACCCAGCATGACAGCACATGGTATGGAATACCCTGCTCTGTTTGGCCAGGCGGGGTCAGCCCGCCAGGCTGTGCCCTTTCCTGGATTCCGGTGAAAATTAACCCTGTTCTGGCTGAACCCAGGACATTACCAAAGTCAGGTGAGTTCCACAACTGATTTTTTCTTCTGGTCCTCTCATTTTGGAAAGAAATCTACTCCTGGATCTGAGAAATATTTTCTACCTGAAGATCCATTAAAACTGTCAGATCCACATAAAAATCTTGGATTTCCCAAATCAGCATTTTCCAAAATGGAACTGTTTTAAAAAAAAAGAATCCTAACCAGTTCGCATCCTTATTATCTAGGTTTTGAAAGAGCTTTCATTTACTTAGACCTCAGAAATGTGAAATAAGAAAAAGAGAGACCATTAGCTTGAGAATTAAAATTCCTTTTGTCTGGCCTTTTTTTGTTTTTTTTTACAAGTTTGTTCTCTAACTCAAATAACTGCACCTTCTATTTGTTCCCAGCCTGAAATACACTTCATAGAACTAAATATTTCAAAATAATAAGATTTATATCCATACAGTCAGAGGCATGTATGACATCCCGGTAGAATATCATCAGTAAATTTTAAGCACAGGTTAACAATGACAAGGAAATCACTTCTGTTGCTCAGGAAACTATAGTTATTAATTTAGTATTCAAGAGAAAAAAAAATATACACATATATCAGACATGCTTTGAGCCATTGATATTAACTTTGTTGATCAATAATGTGTGTGTTTTTTTCTGTTTCACAAAGGAATTGGACTTGATCTTCCCCTGTTCACAATGTTTCTTTTAAAAGGCCCAGGTGCTATCAGTGCAGCAGCAATCTCATCGTATCCAAGATGAAAACCATCTTCTTTAAAAAAGAAGGAAAAAATCAGAAAACGTTCCCTGAGGGGAGTAATTCATCACATACATAGATATTTAGACTATACGGTCAGTCTCAAGCTTCAGGTATACAGGACTGGAATTAATAGAACTGACAGCTATAGCATGAAATTCACAATATCCAAGATAATCAAAGTCACTTCCCACACTTTACTTACTCAGTAAAAATCTATCCCCCAAAACTAACAGCAGGAAGCTACATCAATAGAATTGTTTTACAGTGATTAGACTCTGTCCAGTTTAAAAAATAATAAAAACAGGAAACATATTATTGAATTTTGTTGAATGTTTTCTTTCAGAAGAATTAGCACGTCAGTTGCAGTTGTAGAGATCTGGGCAAGACCACTCGGTGCTTAGGGCTAACAATACACGCAGTGATATGGCCTGCATACTAAAGGCCCAAAATTTTCAGATTATCTCTAAAGATGAAAAGGAATGACTCGATTTTTATGAGAAAAAATTTTATTAGAACACTCATCACTTGCACCAGTTGAGTCTTAGAAAGTGTTCATTTATTTTTTTGTTAGTTTTGAACATGCTGGTTTGTTGGTTTGTTTTATAGGTCTGTTATTAGAAACTGTTACTTTTGTTACATGCTAAATAGATGTTCATTTCTGATCTTTGTAAAACTCAGACACCTGGAGACTCTAGTTAGTGACCTCAAGATGGGCAAAAGAAGAACTACGAGGGAAGTCTGAAAGTTAAATTGTGTTTCTTGTCATCTTCAGCTCTCTGGAGCCTTGAAAGGTTACTAGAATTGTATTTCTGTACCAGAGCATAGTGGACAATTTACTAATAGGACTAGTTTTATTTTTTCAGAATTCGCTTGCATCCTTTTGAATGAAAGACTTTCAAACTGTTGCAGCTAGATCAAGGCCAGAGAATAAAACCAAAGCACATATCCTCAAGTATTAACTGGGTGTAGGAATCACAGAATCACAGAATAGTAGGGGTTTCAAAGGACCTCTGGGGATCATCTAGTCCAACCCCTCTGCCGAAGCAGTTTGACCTTGAGCAGGCTGCACAGGATCACGTCCAGGCAGGTTTTGAATATCTCCAGAGAAGGAGACTGCACAGTCCCTCTGGGCAGCCTATTCCAGTGCTCTGCTATCCTCCAAGTAGAGAAGATCTTTCTCACCTTCAGATGGACCTTTCAATGCTTCCGTTTGTCCTCTTTGCCCACTTTCCTGTCAGTGGGCACCACTGAAAAGAATCTGGCCCCATCCTCTTGACACCCACCCTTAAGATATTTATAAGCATTTATAAGATCCCCTCTCAGCCTTCTCTTCTCCAGGCTAAACAAGCCCAGCTCCCTCAGCCTTACCTCGTAAGAGAGACGCTCCAGTCCCCTCATCATCGTCGTAGCCCTCCGCTGTACTCTCTCCTTCTGGTGCATCAGGCACTCTTCCCATTTTTATGCCATCAGCAAACTTGCTGAGGGTACACTCTGTCCCTTCGCCCAGGTCATTAATGAGTAAGTCTAACAAGACCAGGCCCAGTACTGATGCCTGGGGAACACCACTAGCTACAGGCCTCCAACTAGACTCTGCACTGCTGTTGACAACCCTCTGAGCTCTTCCATTCAGCCAGTTCTCAATCCGCCTTACTGATCACTTATCTAGCCCACACTTCCTGAGCTTGCCTATGAGGGTGTTATGGGAGACAGTGTCAAAAGCCTTGCTGAAGTCAAGGTAGACAAAATCCACTGCTCTCCTGTCATTCACCCAGTCTCTCTTGTCATCATAGAAGGCTATCAGATTGGTCAAGCATGAAGGAAGCTCAGGTAAAGATTATTCTTTGAAAACAGACCTAACCACCAATGCTTAGGGCACATGAACTTCTCACAGACTGTGTGAAGCTCAGTTTCCAAACTAAAGTGTGGTCCACCTATTTCAGGAATTGTCTGCAAATTTACTCCCCTACTTTCTGACATAGCGCTCTGTGTATAGCAGGAACCATACTTTACCACTTAGACCTGAGAAGTTGTTCCTAGCAAACTTAAGAGTTTATACTTTCCATTTAAGGTATGTTTAAGAAGATATTAAATGATGTGAAGGTATCCCGTTTGCTTCATTTCTATAAATCAATTTCCTTATGAAGTCATAGTGAAGAAGAGATAACAAGGATGAACTTTCAAATCATCGTTCAGACTGATGCCAGCATGAAGTTTATTCCTCAGGAAATGCAAAGTAGGTAGATTTAAAATGTTCTTGTAAGTATAACCACTGTCACTTGGAGCTCAATTTGGAAATGAACAGTGTGATGAATGTTTCTTGTGAATGGTCACGTTTTTAAGATCTGCTATATTCAGAACTGCTAAAAGTAGCAAGATAAAAATTTGTCCACCTTTAAATCACAATTACTATGCTTGTAGTAAAACACAAGATAGTGTCTTGTATCTTATTCACAATATCTTAAAGCAAAATGAAAGGGCTCCTCACCAGCCATCCAAAGAAGAACTCTAAAACAAATTTGCAGAAGCCTACTTCTTCAGTGTTTAAAAGAGTTCTAATACATTTCAGCAACAATCTGTGCATGAAGGAATCATTTTCAGTGGAACATTGTTCCAAGAAATCCACCAATTATCTGTTGCCTGCTTTCTGGATACATCCCCTGTTAACTCTCTGGGCTGCCAGGTACAAAGCCACAAAATCCCAGGGCTTTCCATCCCATGTACCTTGGTACCAGTGAATCTGGAGATCTGGAAATCCTTGTGCAGATCCAGGAGTATCTTGGCGTTAGTGTTCAGATGCTTCAATGACAGCTTGAAGTTTAGAGGTCCTTTCTTAAAAATCATAGATCAAAGCCAAAGAATTTAGATTTTAAGGTTCTGTTTCATTAAGAATGTTTCAATGCAAACCAGTTTGAATTACTGCTTAATGAAATGCTTGCCTTCCATAGTTCATACTTCACAAAGTTCACGAAACTTACACTTTTTATTTTTTTTTAAATAAGGCTATCCTTTTTGCCTTTTTAGAACTTTTTAATTTTCCATGTGTAATCAATGGCCTTGCTGGACTTGTCAATGCAAGACAAAAGACATGCTCAGACTGAGGCACCAAGAGCCAAAGAGTTAACAAAGTGAGCAATTGACTTGTACTTATCACAAGTAAGGGAAGATAGCCCATCACTGTAAACCAAGTGATCTGTGGGGCCCGCAGCCAGAGATTGCTTCAGATAAAGAATAGATGGCCCCCGGAAGCACATACCAAGATGCCTGCTCTACAGGCATGCCAAACTGCTGAGTCCCTTTTCTGATGACATGACATTCCATGCGAAGAGCCAATCGATACACAATAATTGACTTAGTCCCACCTTGCAAAAAGATTTTCAAACATATAAAAACTGGCACTTGAAAACTCACTTTGGGAGGAGGAGCCAAGTGAGAACCTTACCTGATGGATGGGTCGATGGGCCTGAACCTCTCTTCCCCCCCCAAGAAGGGACGCCTTTTTGGTAAGAGTCACGCCTCTGACTTTGTCAGACATATCCCCAGGAACACATTGCTAACTAAAGTGCTAAACCATTACCTTTGAGCTCAACTTTTGGACAGTGCATTTATCAGCGGCAATCCTGAATCTGTGATACCTGCTGCTTGAATAAATTACCTATTGCTTCAACTTTGCGAAACTGTTTCAGTGAAAGTCCTTGGAAGGGCTCTGACAGGCAAGTTGAATCTGACAAGTGGCTGCGCACTTAACCCTTTAGACATAAACCATTGACCAAATCTGGGACTAGGAGTTGATCCAGCCGCACCTAGACTCTTCCCTGAGAGAGAGTTTAGAATGCAAGGGGGTCTGCTCTGAACCTTGTGACTCAATGGAAAGGCTCTCCTTTTGCCACTTATCAGACTCCTTTACCTCTTTTAATGTGACACCAAGCAATAGAAATTTTGAGTTCAATTATTTCTGGTTTGAACACATAAACAGATGTATATGCAAATAGTAAAGTGGGCAGCAAAATAGACCCTTTACTACTGGTAAAGTTGAATGACACTTATAAAATCAATAAAAAGTTCCTCAAACATGTACTAATGAAATAATGCAATTTTATTGTACTTATAAGGTCAGGAGACTTCAGCATATGTAAATCAAATAACAGTTTTGCCTCCTAAACCTGTAAATTTCCCTCCAAAAATTGTTTTCAACATCAGGTCAAAGCTGATGTTCTTTTTTTGGAACTGGCATGTAAAACTGGAGCCATTCTTCTGAGGACAGACTTTGAGCAACCTAAAACCTCCCTGAATTTGACATTCTGTGACAGGAGAAGGAAAAATAAAAAATATATAGATCAATAGATTGATAGAGAACCTTATGCGTGTTTCAGAGGCTGAGATACAGCTTTAGTCTTAAAGTAAGAGGTGTTTTACTTTTCAGAAATCTGCAATCACCTCACACTTGATGAATCGATGGCATAGTATTAGAAAACGCAGATGGAGCAACAGAAAGAATTTATATAAGCTTGCAGTGCATTAACCTGGCATCGTATTTTAGCTGAATTAATGATAGAAGGAAGTGAGGTATTAATAAATGTGTGTGCATGTGTTGCAAGCATGGTGCAACCAAAATAAACCACAAAAATATAACATGAATATTTTTAACTGATTCTTCACTAGGCAGGAAAGCCAGTTTCTTCTGTGGTGCCAGGAAAGAGGAAATAGAATCCATCAGTCATTAAAATGGAAGACATATAGTGCTGTAGCTGTCTGGAGATGAAATTGGATTTCTCTGCCTGGGCTCTTCAGATTCCTTTTTATTCCACAAAGCAAATTGCTTTGTTGTACCTTCATGTTAGACAGGAGAGGGTCCAGCTGGCACAGGTAGTACTAAAAGCCTATTAGGAACCACTGAACAATATGTATTGGAAGAACAGCTCTTGTAAAATGCAGAATTCGTTTTCCAAATCTTTTATGCAAGTTTAAGACTGCTCATTTACAGTTTCTTTATTTTCTCTGCTGTGGCATTCTTGCACTACTCATCTTTTTTTATCTCCTGCACTTTTTACATTTTATTGACAGCTGCTATATTTTTATGGGAGGCAAAACAGACAGTAACTGAAAATGGCTGCATTTATGATATAATTTTGCAAAAGAACCTTAAGCAAATAAGAAAAACATATTTACTTCAATTTGATCTTATTTTCTTATGAGTTACTTCAAGCCTTTTCTTGTTGTAAATTTATCTAATAAACTAAAAACCCCTCGTGTTACACATAACTGCATTCATTTTATCTATTCAAGGACAATTGTTGACGACACCGGTAACAATAATTACTACCATATACACTAATTTAAACTGCAAGATAATATATTTAATAAGGATCTTTAGCAGGTAAAAATGCTGACATTATTTTCATTTCCTTTTCTAAAATAATTTATCTGTGTCTTTCTCTTTTCACATTACAAGGCCTATCATAGTTGTTGCTCTTTATTAGTTCAGTGCTGCAACTGGGCCATCTTTGAGCATATTCATTTCAGGAGGTGATAACCAAATATTTCATTGCTTCTTAATTCACAGTCTCAGTATGCTTCCTACAGTTCACCTGTGTTACACAGGAAGAAAGTAAGAACTTCATAAAGAAGTTCGTCACAGATAAGCCTAAATATGTGGGCCTCAAAAGATTATTCCTGTGAGGGAAGTGAATTTGTACAGGTGCTACCTTTATTCAAGAGAAGAAAGAAAAAGAGCAAACAAAAAATCATATTAAACACACAGAATATCTTTTAAACATTTGTTAATATGAGGTAATCTCCTGGATAATTTTCTTCTCAAGCTCACTTTCACAATTCACTTTCTCCACGGTGATACAAAAAAAAAGGCAAAATCTGAATTTAAGCATTCATGTTACCCATCCTCCCATAGTTTGAATCTCGTATCCTTTTCACAGTGGAGGTTCTGTCTTCCAAGTGGTATTAACAAAAAAGCAGCAAATGTATTTCCTTTGTTCAAGGAAAAATTTGCATTTTGTTTTTTTTTGTCCAGATCAATGTTTTTTGTTTTCTATGCTGTGAAGGTAAAACAGATTACTGAATCAAAATACAGAATTAAAAGGCACAGCTACAGAGCTTACCTGTCAGTTATTTCCATTTCCAAAATTCATGAAATACCATGTTCTACAAAATTAAGAAATAACTAGCATTTCTTAAAATATCCATTAAGATAGTTGATAAAATATGCATTATTCAATTCTAATATAGGACATTATTCTGTTTCACTGAATTGTATGAGTTTACTTACTTTTAATAATGAAATACGCACACCAGAATACTGAACTTTATGTCTGGAACTTTCTACTGTGCAACTATCGCTTTTATACAAAATGCTATTTCAATAGTTCTAAAACTGCTGATCACTATGAATTGCATTAGCTTACCACTCATAAACGACAAAAGAAGATGCTTTCCGCCATTTAAATTCTTAATTCAGGCAGAAATAAGATATGTGTGAATTTTAATATGTTTAGAATCAAGGAAATTTATGATTGTTTTTATTATTATTATTTTGGAAATATTTTCCTAGTGTACGTCCTGTCATCAGTTATCCTTCATTGGCTTCAGTGTAGTTAATTAGTAAGTTTATTTCATTCTGTCAGGATCCTGCAACCAAGCTACACTTTCTTGCTTTTGCTGATCAACAGAACAGTTATCCTATTCTAAAACACCAAGCCATCCTCCTGTTGAAGAAAGGACACTATTCTTCTGGTCAAATGTTTGGGGAAATTCTTCAAATGGTTTAGAATTTAAAGCTTTTCAAATAATGAAAAAAATTGACAAACAGCTTAATTTGAGTGATGCCTACAGTTACATAGATTTATCTAGACTATTCTGTTATCGATGGAAATAGTTGTTTTGGAGTTCCGCTCTTTGCTTTTTATCTGAAGGACACAGCCCCATGGCCAGATGACATGGACTCCTGCACACCCCTGCAAAAGTCAGCGAACAATATTATAAGGTCAGATATCTAAAGTGAGAATTCTGTAAGGCAGCACAGAACTTCCGATGGACATAGAAACCTGGACTGATCTAAGGCAAAGTATCTTGTTTCAGCCCTAATGGTAAAGATGGCAAAAAAGTATCTTTCACTAGAAACTTTCCTACACAAAAAATGTATTTTCATGGACACTTTTGTGTAAGACATTCTCAGTTCACTGGTGTATGCTTATTTTACGATAAAATAAATTCAAATTAAAATCTTGTTCTGGCAAACACTATTCTTTCAGTATGAAGTTAATGGCTGTAACAATAACCCATGATCTTTCAGTACTTCATTCCTTTCTATACCTAATCATACATTTAAATATCCATTCATTGACATTCATATCCCTTCAGTATGTTTGCAGAGGTTATTTTAATAGAGTTATTATTGTGATATATTCTGAAATTTATAAAAAATTCTTCATGTGTATTAGAAACTTAGATTTCGCATATGATAGTAATTTGATGGAGAACATTGGAGAAAGAGAAGGGGAAAAACAACTGGCTAGGGAATACTGTAGATAGAACAGATTGAGTTCTAGCTGGTTGTTGCCTTTCTAATTTTTTCTCTGTGTGACTTAACAAGAGCCCTGTACTCTTTTTGAGTCACCTGCCCCTTCTTCCATCAGTGGTAAACTCTCCTTTTTTTTTCTGAGTCCCAGCAAAAGCTCCCTCTTCAGCCAGGCTGGTCATCTTCCCCGCCAGTTCATCTTGCAGCACAAGGGGACAGCCTGCTCCTGCGCTTTTAAGACTTCCTTCTTGAAGAATGCCCAGCTTTCCTGGAGCCCTTTGCCCTTCAGCACTCTCTCCCAAGGGACTCTCAGAACCAGAGTCCTGATCAGGCCAAAGTCTGCCCTTCTAAAGTCCATGGTGGTGGTTTTGCTGATCCCTCTCTCTACTTCACCAGGAATTGAGAACTCTGTCGTTTCATGGTCACTAAACTCAAGATGGCCTTCAACAACTGCATCTCCCACCAGTCCTTCTTTGTTATTTAACAACAGGTCTAGCAAGGCACCTCCCCTGGCAGGCTCACTTCCAGCTGCAGCAGGAAGTTATCTTCCACACACTCCAGGAACCTCCTAGACTGTTTCCTCTCTTCTGTGTTGTATTTCCAGCAGATGTCTGGTAAGTTAATGTCCCCCACAAGAACAAGGGCTAACGATTGTGAGACTTCTGCCAGCTGCTTGTAGAATGCTTAATCTACCACTTCATCCTGGTTGGGTGGTCTATAACAGACTCCCAGCAGAACATCAGTCTCCATAACATACAGAGCCACCCCACCTCCTCTCATTCCTTGCGTATCCATTCTGAAGAGCTTATGGCCATCCATCGCAGCACTCCAGTCATGAGAGTCATCCCACCATGTTTCTGTGATGGTGACTAAGTCATAGCTATCCTGCTGCACAATGGCTTGACATGTATCCTTTATGGAAAACATTGAAGGAGAACACTAAGATTAGTGTCACTGATTTAATGTTGAAATATACATTATTTTCAAGTGTGTTACTTCACTGCTTCAAAATGTTAGGTAAATACCAGAAATACTATCCTTTTTTTAATCGGATATTTGGCTTTTCATCAGACTATGAAGGAATTTAACACATTTTGACACTGTCTGAAGAGCAAAAAATGTCATTGCATGCCAAAAAAATTCAAGAGAAGTTCTCAAAGTAGGTACCAGATGTTAAATCTGCAGGACAAAAAATTAAGAGCTTCAAAGAAATTAATTCTCTTTCCACAAATTTTTAGGTTAAGAGCATCACAGTCTCTTTCATACAGAAGTTTCTAACCTGTTTACTGCTTACAGTTTTCTTTCACGTTTTGACACATATCTGATATATCCCTGATTGCAGCCAGTTCTTCAAGAGACTATTTTTTCTACTGAAAGCAAGTGTTTATGTTCCTTTTAATTCTTTTTAATCTGATATTTCCCAGTGAGATGTTACGGTTTGCAGCCTGTCACTATTTCAGCCTCTAATCCACTTTGATGTGTCCCAGTTTTGTTTTCTTTAGCTCCTATTTTTCTTTTTAACCCAATTATCTTTCTGTAATACATTAAATACCGTAGAGAAGTTGAAGTACATTGCTATAATGATCTTATCTTTATCAGCTGGAGTTCCAATCTTGTCAAAGAAGAGCACTGGGTTTTTTTAAAGACTCATTTCCATGGGGTACAAGATGACCTCATGGTTCCAGCTGGAGTGAGTATGTTTACACCATGTCTGCCAAACAATAAGCAATCAACAGCCTATTCAGCATCACTGGAACGGGACATGCAGCAGAAATGTTCTCAGCTACTGCTTCCTACTGAATTCCCATTGCCTAGGGCATCCCACAGCCAAAGACAACCAGCATGAAAATAATTAAAGGTGGATATTGGATGGGCCCTGTGAGAAAGCTAGAGACATGGCATGAACCCTACTCAAAGCACCTGGGGTGTTAGAAAGAATCTGTTGGTTGAAGAAAAGCTGACAGGTCTTTAAGTTTTAGTATTAAAGACTTAATATATGATGTACCTTTATACAATCTGGATGTTCATCTCTGCATTTTCTGAACCAATCGGATCTAAATAAAGTTAAATTTTCTATTCCACACAGAGTTCAAGAAAGTCCCATACAGAAAAACAGAGGCTTTACTGTATTTCACAGAAAAGTCGCACATGCTCGCACGAAATCAGTCATGACTCCAGCAGTATAACTGTTTAGCTGCAATCATTGAGAATATAAATAAGTGCAGAATAACTGTAGGGAGAGATAATACCTCCTATTAGATCAAAACATAGAACTAGAGGAAACAGACACACAAACAAGACACATAAACCTTTCTACTGAACAAAGTGCAGACAAGGAAAAAATGCATGTTGGAACACGCTGAATGACTTCTGCTGCTGGCACCCCAGAGGATGCGGAATGGGCTGGAACCAGTGAAAGTCCTCTGGCACATAGTCAGAACGTGGCAGAGGCATTTGCTCTGATCTACAGGCAGGAAAGTGCTTCCAGTCTCTGTGTTATGTGTGGGCTGTATGTAAGATTCTAAGCAACTGTGAGACTAAAACCTGATACTACTTTTTCTATTTTCTCTTTAAATTAAAAGTTGATAGGAAAAAATTATTCCCTGCATATGAAGGCTAATTATGACTATCAGTAGTTGCAGTACTGATGATATAATGTGGATGTAACAGATAGATAAATCACAGTCATTCAACACACATTTCGCATCTCAGCTATACTGTCTTTCTTAGTTTTATAGACGCCTCTGTATAGAATGTCGTCGCTATCAGTAGCCGTGAGCATGGCAGTCAGTCATGGAGAATATAGAAATATCTGTATGTGCAAGTCAAACACTAGCTGAAACTCCAGGTCAAACAGGAGCCAACTTCTTTTAGAATCCTGTTCGTGTCATAAGAATTAAAGTGCTATTAAAAACCTTTGGTCCAAAATACTGTTCACCGTCTTTATGCTGTTATGATAAGGAAATCTCATAGAAGTACTGAGCTGCTACAGCGTCTGTCCTTTGCTATGCTGATGGACATGTTACAGGACCATAACCCCTGATGGAAACCTCTGTTGATAGGAGCCTTTCCTATCACTGCTCTATCTCATCTAGCTGGTAAACTGGCTTTCCAAGTACATTTCAAAGAAAGTCCATGGCTTTGGCTAGAGGCCTGTTTGGCAAGGGATTTATTCAGTTCTAGCTCTAAGTAAAAAAATATCAGCTCTTTGAGGCCACAGCCAGCTGGCTCAACTAGTAGTAACCTCAAGGTCACATGAGGAAACTGCCTGGAGCCAGGTGGATTGAGATCAGAAGGGTACAAAGGCCATCTTACACATCCCTTCCTAAGCTGCAGTTTGTGGATCTTGGCAAAATGTAACTGATGGCTGAGAAGTGCATGGATTTCTTACCAGATCAGCCAAAGTGAGGCCACTTTTTGGGAGGGCTATGAGAATCCCATTGCAAAGTTTTATTGACATAATTTACAAGGTGCTTGCGTGGCAAGTGCAGCCAAAGGATGATGATTCAACTTGTGACAGATGTGAGAGTCCTGGAAACACAGTGATGTTCCAGCTAAAAGGCTGTGTGGAATATTCCTAGCACACGTTTCATGAAACACAATATCTCTGTGTCGTGCTTTACCAGTGGGTAAATGAGGAAAAGAAGGTGGAAAGCCTGGAAAAGAAAAATGGAGCTCTGTGAAGGAGCTAAAATGAAGTCTGAAGCAAAGAAACCTGGGAGTCCTTGTTGCCATTCTTGCTCTTTTCTCAACACACTTACATACCCCCTTTCCCCAGGAAAACCATTTATCCTAATTTCAAAAATCTAATGAAAATCCTAACCAAAGAGCTCGTACTGGAGAAGGGAAGCAGACTGTCAGAGTATCAGTGGGGATTCCAGTAGACTACTGACCTATTTTCTTTCTGGCTGAACAGGTGTTAATACTGTCACGATTTCAGAGAGAGTGAACTAAAGCCTGTGTTACATGCTCTGTTAAAGTGATCTGACTGAATTACAGAAGTTTAACAACCCTAAGTTCTGCCCTGGAGGAAAAGTAGTTAATTTACTCAACTAATTGTTACATTTGTTATAGAGTTTGTCCATCTTTCAAAGACATAGGTAAGTAAGCATAGGGACAAAGCATAGGCAAGGCTGTTTGAGAGATTTACAGTAAGATTAACATAGGTATTAGCTTTTTTGGAAAAAAATCTACCACTTGACAAAACTGTAGAGTATTTGAATCTCTATGGTAAGTACTACTGGTATGGTATTACTGCCTCCCTCTGTGCTTTCTACGGTAACCAGTCAAGTTATCAGTCATGTAGCTGCTGTGTCAATTCCATATTATCTCCCTTCCTTTCTTGGCCACAGCTTCTTTATACACTTCATTTTTCTCCACACACCAAATCTGCAACAACTGTTCTGAAAACATCAACCATGCAATTGTGTCATCTTTTCAAAAACCCATTGTTCTCTACTAAACAACTGAGGTGGAAACCAAATCAAATGCATTTAGTATTAAAATAAATAATACTGTGATACTATACCACTCTGTGCAATATAATTCATCATTTTAAGTCCAGAAAATCATTCAGATTTTATTGTATTTTAAAGTTCTGTGAAAATTCTACTAAAGCCCTCTCAGACACAGAAACCTTGCCACTGCAGAATGTGGGCTGAAGTACTAGGCAGTGACAGGCTGTTCTAACCTTGTATCTTATAGCAGTGCTGAGTTTAAAGCACTGATTTTGATAAAACTTTTTTTTTTCTTTTCAATATAATAAAAAAATGAAAATAATTTCTAAGTTATGTGGAGTGCTAAGGAAGAGGGTTTTATGCACCACTGGTAAGACACTTCATACTTTTACTGTTATTGCTGCAAAATAATTGTATCAAGAAATGTACATATTTTAGTGTGATTTATTACCTGCTAAGAGATGTGGAATGTTTGTAAAAGGATGATAAAGCACCAGCCACACAGATTTTTCTGATATGCAAATGAATCTGAATATGGGTTAGGAATAAGTATGCATTGTGGTAAGAAAAATAATAACCAGCATCTTTAGCTGATTAAAACTTGAAAGAACAATGAGATGAATGAAATTTATCTCAGTGATTTAAACTTCAGAAAGCTTATGGTGAGTAAGAACTGGTTTATGACCTACTAATTAACAAGAACTGAGATTGAAAATATATCGTCCTTCTCAGAGTAATCCTGCTGGACAACTTTCAATTAACTAAGCCTCGCGAACATTCTTTTCTAATTGATAGTGGGTAGGCTGAATATTGTATAAGACATTATTTTTAACTGATATTGGCTAGGAGTAAATCAAATTGGGGAGTGATCAACAGAAATTATAAAAGTATGTCTTTTACGCAGGGGAACAACAGATCCAAAGACAAAGATATCTAATTTGACTGGACTTTTTAGAGCATAACCTGATAAAATATTTAAAACAGCTATAATTTAGATAGCATTAGAGCTACCTAGAAATTATTGCAGGAACAAAGTTTATGAGGTCCAGTGATCCTGGGGAAAAAAAAAAAGGGATTGAGAACTATCAGTAAAGCAGGATGCCAACGCTATTTATAGCTGACTTGAGTGAGAGCAGTAGTCTATAAGGACAGATGAGAGTCACACCAGGAAAGAAGAAGGACAGCAGATCTTGTTACTTGCTGTTAAACATTGCATATTGACCAGATTAATACGAACATTACACCCCATCTGCTATGTGCTAACAGAGAATACAGCAAAAAGACTTTGTGTGTGTTTATAAAATTGACAACAGTTCTTTACAGATATTTTTCCCCCAAGGATCGAAACAATCAGCTTCCAGGTTTTCCAGCACCCTGAAACACACCATGTTTATAGCCTTATTTTGATAAAGATGTTTGGTGATTTGAATACTAGTCAAATGAAGAACATTTTCCCTAATGCAAAGCAGTATCTACCAGTGAAAGTGAGTATCCAGGCTGGTATCCCAGAGCATACAAAGTAAGGTCTGCCAGTGCCTACGTCTGCTGTTCAAGTTGTTTTGTGCTACGCTTTCCTATATTTTAGAAGAGTTTCTGTTGACTTGTGTAAGGTCAGTTTTCCAAAACACTTTTGACATTCAACATAAGGACACTATCCAAATGTCACTGATAATATCTTCAGCAGATAACTGAAATAATAATCTAACTGGAGAGCCACAAATTGTCAGAGGGTGTTCATCCTTGCAGAAACTGGTCCCAAGCAAGATCAGCTTGTGACCAGACCTCTGGAAATTCACAGGCAAGATACAGTTGAACTAAAATATGGAATGACTGTTTTGAAAACCATTCAAGCCTCAGGATTTTGGAGATAAAATGCAAGATATTCCTGTTCACTGACTAAAAACTTTCACCAGTTTAACCCTATCCCAATTTAAAGAAATACATATCACACTGGGTATGCTAATGAGAGAGTAACTCAGGTTATCAGGTTAGTATTTGCACCATCACTTTGACAGTGACACAGTTGAACCCTCTGTGCTTGGTGGTTGCCTACTCACGTGAAAGAGAAGCATGACCAGAAATAGTAAAATCTTCATGTATGAGATATACTGTACAATTGAATCAAATTTCTCTGCTTGTTATATTCCTAGTTCTGATGTTGCTTTTAAAGTTTGGATTTAGAAGACTTAGGATAAAAATGCAAAAAATCAATTGCCAAGATTTAATGCTAGGTTGAAATGGTCTATGGGAAATGGATCCCTTTTAACTATTTTTTTTAAGCAGCAAATCCATTTTCAGAACTATCAAGAGAAACTTGTTGATTCAGAATGATTAATGCAGAATGTTCAGGCAAACTTTTTAAACTCAAGAGATGAAAAACGTGTTCTGGGATTGAAGGCTTTGCCCTGCTTAATTCCTGTTTTCCCTCCTGGTGGCTGATAACACTAACTTGCTTGTCATTAGTTTCCACAGCCTTTATATGTTTTCTGATTCCTCCTTCCTGTTGCGTCGAATATAGGGTCTGTGTATGTATTTGCACTACGTATTTAAGATCAGACTTTTTTTGGTCTTCTACACACATTTCTAAAAATTTCTCCAGTAAAGTGGTTTAATCCAGAAAAGATGGCCAGATGAATGTGTTCTAGAGTAGCAGCAAATATCTTGGTATCATTCAGGCTTTTCAAAAGCCAGAAATCAAAGTTAGAGAGTGCAAAGGTAAAGCAATACTGTTGCACAAAACCAGCAGAGTCTCTTCTGGTGGCACTGAGAAACTCAGTTTCAAAGATGCCAACCCTAATAAAACCGCACTCTTTTACTCTCACTATACATCTATAATCCAGATTGTAACTATTACAGAATTATTATATGCTTTGAATTCTTATTGAGTTGGAGCACTTGAAAGGTCTACATTTTCAAAAGGCAGAGATAAAGTTTCCATTAGCCAGTCATGAACTTCTGAAAGCTCTTTCAAAGTAAGAAAACAAGGCTTGAGCTCAGATCCGGTCTGCAATCACCACCTTTATATACAAACCCTTTTTTTCAGCCTGATGTGGAAATACATGCAGATGAAAAGCTCCAAGTTTCTTGAGAACTATAGGTGCTAGGGTTCTATTTTGTTTTACTTCACAAACTTGATTTTCTTTCATGAGTTAACGTATCTAGTGTATTTCATTTTTTTAACAGCTACAAATGGCCTATAATACAACTCAAAGCATACTAAAATCAATGACTAAAATAAAAGGAGGTGATTTCTCTTTTGACTCACTTGTTAATAAATTACTACATCTGTTGGTAATACATAAAAATGTCTAGATGAGATATAAATTCCTTATTAAGGTGGGAATTTAAAAAAAAAGCTGAAGGTTCATCTCATTAGTGGAATTCTAGATTCCAGATCATCCTTTGATTCAGAACAATAGGGACATGAGTTCTGCTTTAGGCGGACTATAAATACAATGACAGCAAATCCTTCCATACCACTCTGAAAATCCTATCAAAATCAGAAAGTTCAAAATGAGTGGCAAAAAAACCCCACTCAAAACCAACAAATCAGTTTTATTTAAAAAGTGTTTATAATATTTTTTAAACTAGGGAGACAGTGCTATTTTCTTTTGAGTTTGAAGCATTCTATGAAGATGAATGATTAAAAAAACCCCACAGGATCTCTAGAGGTATCTGAGCAGTTTATGGCTTTATTGAAATAAAAACATTTTTAATCTGTAATTCTAGCTTTGAAGAGTTTTCCTTTACTTTATGCCTTCATTTTAGTTCCATTTGGCATATGGAATTGACAGAACATGTATCAGGCGACCAATGAGTGATAAAGGAATCATTTCTAGATACCGTTATAAGAGAACTGGTACTAAAAAGAGCTCATCTGAGAGTATCATGTAACAATGATGTAATTTACTTATAACTATGCATATTACTTAAACACTTCACATTTATATTATAAATTTATGCAGTATTTTGCAGGAACTGATAAAGTTACGGATATTTGGACAAGAAGACAAAAGTAATACAAATCATTTTTTTGAAGGGAAAGCACTCATGTCAACAAAATTTTGTTTGTATTGTTTGTAAGAGTAGTAAAATATAAGCAGGAATATACTGATTAGAATTTTTAAACCAGAGTCAGTTTTCCCAAAGTTCCTTGAAAAAGCAGACTTCTTCCTAGAATATCCATTTCCCACCACATGTAAGTCAGCCCTAGCATTGTTTCCTTTTGCTAGGGAGCTACACTGAATCACTTAAGGAATGGGCCTGTGTTTCGTGGATTGAAAATTTTCCCCAGACTCATTTGTCTCTTTTCCTTTCCTTTACAACCCACACCTACTCTGTGTATTCAAGTGACAGACAGAAACAGAACTTCTGTAGATTTTTTCATGTTTATATTCATGCAAATGTAACCTATATACTGGAATTTTACTTGGACTATCTGTTTTTACAACACTAGCTGGCACACACGAGTAGGCCATCAGATCTGCAGAGTTTCTATTGTCCATTTGTTTTATAAAGCCTGTTCAGAAATGAGAGGGGAGTCTTTGCATGGTTGTTTCTTATCATGCCTACTGTTGTTAAATACTTATCACGGGTATAATCTTCAGCAGATATTCTTAATTTCTCATAAGCAGGAATATCAAACACTTGACTATCACTCGCAGTATTTAGCTAAGAAAATGGCAGAAGGTATTTACTGAAATGTTACTATACACAAGGCAGCTGAGAGGGCCCTCTGCAATTCCAGCACATCGCTCCTCTCATGCCTTGCTCTGGCTCCTGATCCCTTACTGAAACCAGCAACTCAGCATGCCATAAAAATAGCGGTGATGGCTGGACTGATTTTCTATTCAAAGAGGTGAATCAGCTCGCTGAAACTCCAATAAACACCAGGTCCAGCACAAGGGAGACAGCAGGAATATATATTTGGAGGCAAGAAAGGAAGTCATCAAAGAGGGATCTGGTGGGGCAAGACTGCTTTTGTCAGTGGTGAACCACCAAAGATTGTTGCAGCTGTGGTATGTAATCTGGCCTTTACATGGAAATACAGTTTTCTGGCTTTAAGCAGTAGAGCAGCAGTTGCATTTATGAATGTTTGGTTTGAAGTCTTAAGCAGGCTGGGATCTAGGCCATGGTCAAAGGTGCAAAGCACTGGTGATTCTTCACCTCAGTTCTAGTTGATTCAATGAAAGGGTTTAGTGATATCTTCCTGTCTTTTTTAGTCAACCTACCCTTGTGCACTTCCATTTGCTTGAGAAACTGCCAGGTGCAATGCCTTCCTTCATTTTTATAGTCATAGGATAAACTTGATTCATGCTCACTCTTTTCCCTTCCCATCATATATCTTTTAAAAGACTCTTGATCTAGTCAAGATGTCCTGTGACCTTCTATTTCTCCTATATTTCACCTGTTTCTCTCAATCACTAAGATTCGTATTGTTAAAAATTTTATCTCTAGAAATCTTCTGTCCCTTGCTTCTGGACCACTGCCTTTTACATTTTCTAACTGTAATTAACAGGAAGAGACCTTTTAGATTTTGGACTACACTTTCACTTTCTTTAACTTTGTACATTTTGTTGATTTTGTAGTGGCGGTCTCAAAAGCTCACTCAACTGTTTTTCTCATTCTAATATAAAAGCCAAAACAGTAAACATTTTCTCAAATAAAATAAAATAAAGTGTGAGAATCCATGCTTTTTTTAGTTTGTTTATACTTAACAAAACACTAAATCTTGAACAAAGGCATTTTGCTTCACTTAGAGCTCATCTGTCAGGAAGGCCCATACTACAGGATATGTTAAAAAATATTTTCCTTCATGTCCATTTCTTTGGTCTGTGTGTACAATATATATGTTGCACAAATATAGTAGCCTTGTATCTGAAATGATTAAGACTGCGACAAGCATACAAAATATTCCTCAGCTGTCCACAAAGTCTTACCACAGTATTCAGCCTGTGAATTATGACTATCCAATAGTTGACATTTGCACCATAGACTGAGAATTGCACAGAGTCTGTCCTTCTTCAACAGCAAAAATAGCAGACAGAAACTACATTACATGTGTTTGAAAACCATTCAAAAAACTCCTCTTAATCCAAATAATTTTCCTAAAATTGCATCTTTGTGGATGGAAGAATATAATATATATTGATATAAAGCATCAAGAAAAATGCTTTGTTTAAGATGTCAGATATATAAATTTCAGTAAACAGATGTGCTAACTGGAACTGCTATTTGTAGTCTTGAAGTGTAGACTCTCTGATTGTTCTGGACAATATTGGCCAAAAATTAGATATTTCGAAGGCTACACTTCAGTGAGTTTGTCTGTGAAATGAAATAGATATGCTGAATAAGGTGGCCAAATCAGCAGCAAGAAAAACTGACTCAATTTAGTCTGAGTGTATCTAAGCAACAACAGCTGTGCTCAGAACCTCAGTGCTGAGAGAGTGGAACTAGTTTGATGCTTCCACATATTTTAGAATTTTATATAACTTGTTATTCAGCATATTTATTAACTCTTTCTACAAGAACTGTCTGCTCTGTATTGAGTTTTTAACTGAATGAGATCCTATATAAGAATATGCCAAACCTTCCTACTAATGCTAGCAGAAAATACAGTGCATGTGGAAATTGATGTCCCCCTATATTATTCAGTCAGCTTCTGCAACTGAAAGGATTTCTTAAACTGCTCTAAGTACATCTTCATGCGTTAGTCACTTAGTCGTGCTAGTCATAGATATAAAAACAATCTGACCTGGGATCCAGTAGGAGCAAATACAAGAACATGCAAAATTCCCTATGTGAATACCAGATGTGGGGGCTCTTACTTGTTCTGGGTCAGAAAGAGATGAGGACAGGAGAGAAGAAAAGGAGATAAGAAGAGAGGCACTCTGAACCTTCAGATAGATATGAATAAAAAACAAAAATCATGGAAAGGACTAACTTTTAACAGAGAAGTTCTAAAGTATTTTTAGAACAAAATCTGTGGCAGAATGTTTACTGGTAAATGGTGAGAATTATATCTCAAAGGAAATTCTGGTGACCCTGACAATTTCAAATTAATGATATTGCCAAGCATTGACAAGGTGTCTGGCAAACTAGCAGGTAAAGAGCAACAACTGTGATTTATAATAGCGATTTTCTGCTTAAGACAATTATATCTATTGCTTGTGTGTATGGTATTTGTAGAGCTGATTTTCCCACTTAGTCAACAGAATCTTCAGCACATTAAACAGAAATGCTAGCAATGAATTATTGCAGGGAAGAAACTGAAATGACATAGATTTTTATTATGCAATTTTTTTTCTATATACTTATTTTATTATGCACAAAAAATACTGAAGGATCACATAAATGATATTAATAAACTGCTGACTCTTTGCTAGTCACTGGAATAAATCTCTGGTAAGGCCACTGCTAGTCAACAATTTCTCTATGTGTGAAGAGCCAATTTTGAAGAGCCTAAGGAACAAGTGTGAAGAACTCCTCCTTTAATACTTTGCTGTCGTAGTTGGATCCATTTGTGTAGCAATGATTCTTCACATTGTGTTCCCTTAGCCCCAGTATGAAGACACCTCTCCTTTTTTTTCCTCACTTATAGAACGAACATGAAGGATGTACATAGTCACACATAAAGAAAACAGTTATACCATAATTTCTTAATGTGCTGGCTTCAACAGTGGAGAAAAGTAGAGAACTTATGGACCCTTCCCTTCATTCTGGCCACTGATTACCACATCTGCTTTACATCCCATCAAGACTGTTTATGTAGCTGTTTAAGGTAGATCACTGAAATGATCTGGATTAAAAGCAGTTCTAAGGGATAGTTAGTTTGTAGTGGAAATGCTATAGCATCCAGATAGCTCATAATTTAAAGGTTTACAGTTTGTTCATAGTTTTCCTGAATCCCTACATAAATCTTCCACTCTTTCTGATTTTTCTAAGTATTCACTTGATCACTTCCTAACTGTGTATTAGAATGTGATGTTGGGGCTTCAGTGGAAGAGCATCATAGTGTAGAAGTATTTCCCCAAAACCAGCAGTAGGTTTGCTCAAAATTAGTATGTTGGCCCAAAAATTTCTTGCAATTAAAATTTAGAGCATTTTTTAACGTTTTTTCCACAACTACAAATCTTCCTTCTCTCTGCAGGAGAAAGAGACTGAGATGAGTGGGTTTCATGGGTTAAGGTGTAAGAATTTACATCCTCTGATTCTTTTTCAAAGAGTTTTCAGCACCCTAACTAACATCTTTGAGTTTTTACTGTTTCACTGTCTTACACAGAGATGAGCTATTGACTTGTGTGTGGCACAAGGAAAGGAGTGTGCAAACTTTTTGTGCAGATAGTTGGGCCAATCCATTTCACAAGTTTAGCATGAAGGATAATGTTGGTCTTCTGGCTACTCTATCAGGCCTTCTTCATTGTTAACAATAGCAGGATAGCACACTGAGGGGGTGCAGTGCATTAACCAGTGCACCATAGCTCGCAGGTTCAGAGTTCTGCTGAAGTTCTTTGAAACTGCCTCATAGGCTACATGGCTCTAATAATTTGCAGAAATATTTTGTTTTGTTCATTCAGTCTACATAAAGGGACTTATTATTACCCTTTTAAACTGAGAAATAGTTATCTTGTTCACACAGCTGTCAAAGCTAATTCCCCGTGGACGTTATTCTCCATTCTGTTGCAATGTACCCCGCTACAGTGTATATTCAGCATAAACCAAGTCCTAATGTTCCTTTTTAGGAGTTCTAGTTACATTTCTTCTTGTTCTTTTAAAAGCAAATATGAACAGAGCATCTAAAGAACACAGGAAAAAATTAACTGCTAAGAAGCTTTGGCTTTGTGTGTGTCTTTGTGTGTGTGTTACTCTTCTTAAATGTCTGAAAGGATGGTCTTTAATTTCTCATTAAATCAAAATGAACTGGAAACATAGAAGGGAGAGAGTTTCATAAGAAACATGAGAAACTGAAATCAAAGTGAAATTCTAGGTGTTTCAAATTTCAGCATATATTAGTACTGTTCATACAATAGCTAAATGTGTTTTCCCATGTAATAAAAGGATATGGACTAAGATTAGAATGGAAAACATCCACTTTGATCTTTCATAATTTCTAATCTGTTGTCTGATATCAAATAAGCATGACACAGATGGCTAACCTAAATTCAGCAGTGTCAGAGGAAGAATTGATAATTTAAATGAATGAATTTTTTATCAGAATTTAAGTCCTTCATGGTGATTAATTATTTAGACTTATTTTGATTTTAGGAAGCATACTATTATTGAACTAATTTTCTAATTTTAAATGAGTTGTGAAGCTCTACGGGAATTGAATTTATTTTGCCTTTTACTTTAAGCATTATCATTTATTTCAGCTGGTAGCATCACTTTTGTCAGCGTTAATTGCATCTGACACAAGAAAACTAGCATGTACTATATTTCTATCTCTGTGCTAAAGCGTGCAAAAAGTACCTAAAATGTTCAGGCAGTAATCACATAGTTTACACATTAATAATATTGATACTTAGATAGCTTTGAACTGATTGTACTGGTTCTGGCTGCAATAGAATTAACATTCTTCACAGCAGCCCATATGGTGCTGTGCTTTGGATATGTGACTAAAACAGTGCTGGAAACACACCAACGTTTTGGCTATTGGTGAACAGTGTTTGCACAAACTCTAGGCTTTCTTTTCCTAACTCTGCACACACACTCTCTACCGCTGCCCAGCGAGTGGGACAGCAGGGGCAATAGATAGTCAGGAAAGCTGACCCAGGCAGGGGAAAGGGATATTCCATGGCATACAATATCACATTCAGCAATAAAATTGGAACAGAAGAAGAGAAAGGGGGTGTGTTTGCCTTCCAAAGTGTCTGTTGCTTGGATGCGCTGACTGGGCATCTGTCTGTTTGTAGGAGGTGGTGAGTGATTGCCTTTGCATCACTTGTCCTTTTTCATCGTTCCTTTGCTTTACAAATGGTCTTTATCTGAATCAATGAGTGTTGTCACTTTTTTCTTCCTATTCTTTCTCCCATGCCACAGGGGCTAGGGGGACGTTGGGGACTGAGTGAGCAGTTTTGTTGGTGGTTAGGTACTGGCTCAGGTAACCCACTATACTGATCTATATTTGATTCTGTGTTAGTTTTGCTATTCTAATCAATCATATCAAAATTAAATTGGTATACAAAATAGTTGCACAATGAAAGAAATAAGATATACTCTTAAAGGTCTATTGAAATAAATATTCTAATGCTCACTTTGAAGTAAAACTCTGCCCATTATAATACTCAGAATTATTCTGTTTTTTACAAGAACAAAGCAAGAGATAAATCAGTCTCAACTCTTGAAAAGAGCTCATCTTTTAACAAGATATTTATAAGCTCTAGATAATCTCATTTGTATACATGAAATACCTACCCCAATGCAAAGATAGTCATGTGCAACGGAATAGGTATTTTTACATTACTTAAGTCCTAACTTTGCCAAGCGTTTGCGCAGAAGTATCATAAAGCATTGGTGTCAACCTACTGTGATTTCACTAATGTCTTAGCAGAGTACTTGGTTTGAAACACTCTATTACTTTCTTTATACACTTTTGGCATCTTTGGGGATGATACCAGTGTAATATTGAGTAATAGGAAGAAAAAGTATTTATAATATAGCACATATTATTTTCTACAATTTCAATTTCTACCATTACTCCACTAACAGTAATCATATCACCTAATTTACAGGATAACCCGGAAAATATCCAGGTTCTATATTTATTTATGCAACAACGAATATGTTAGAAAAACTAAGAATAATAAAATTTTTTGCTAGATATTTCTGTTCCGTTTTATTTAAATGCAAACTTTATGATAAATCGCAAACAACCAATAACACTTCAGAGGTATTTCCTTGATTGAATTAAATTCAAAACCTCCTATGTCAAAGCTCACTAGTAATATTGAGATGATAAGCCCAACCCAATATTCATAATATCGAAATCTCAAAAAAACATTTTAAATAGCATATTCACTAGCATGTTGACTCTTTTCTATGCTGAACAGAATTATCAGAAATAAATTGCCTTCTGGAATCTGTGTAGCCTAAGTCTCTGAAAGGACTGGGAAGTATTATGATTGCTTTATAAATATGTTTTGTTTTTAAATCCAAATAAATCATAATATTTTTTGATAAGCTTGGAAACATGAGTCATATACTTAAAAGGATGACTGTTATACTTAAAAGGTTCACTACTATATTCATAGTAGACCAAGAAACTCTATCAGAAAGGCAGGATTAAGAAGGATTTCCAGTTCTCCAATCCTTTGGCAACCTTCAGATCCCATATGACATTTTTTTTGCTAACCTGTTTTCCTGGCTTGAGACCCAGCTATGACTTTTCCAAAAACGTATTTAATGCATGAAAGAAAGTGAAGGGCATTTATAGATTGACAAGATCATGAATCTTGTGTGAATCAGCCACACGAAAATGCTTCTGAACTATCACTTGCTAACCTCTCAGGTTGACAAAGAAAGGGGTGGTTTGTAACCCATTTATAAGGTTTCTTTCAAAAACAATAAAGTCAAGACAGACACTCTGAGCTGATCGATAACTTTAAGATAGCTAAAACTGAAACCATACAGAAATTGCCTGTTGTGTCTGAGCAGGATCCAGAACGATCTCACACGCTTTTCAGCATTACGAGAAGTACAAAGCCTGGCTGCTGCTAAGATATGCAACATACATTACATCTTGATTAATTAACATATATTTAACCAGAATTACTTCAAAAACAAAGAGGTACAGTTGCATGTAAATCTGTTGTATTGCTCAGACTATTTGGAAACAAGTAATACATCACCTTTCCTGGTCAACATCACATCTTGAATCACTGAAGGTTCATATATCTGTAACTAATGTTGGCAACAGCTCCTTAATTTTTGAGTTGTCACCTCCCTGGAACTTCTTTCAGCTGTAACCCAGAAGCTAAGGCAATTATTTCCTCACTAATATCCCAGCACATTTGTATGTCTTCCACCGTCATTCCATTTAACTGAGGCCTAATCCTGAAGGCCAAGATCCATCAGACTGAAAGTCTAAAGATGCTTTTGCATTGCAGTAAATCATTTGCTAAACTCATGAAGTGTTCCTTCTGTTCTGCTCAGTACTGATGAAAGTTTCCAATAAAATACTCAGTTTCAGGACACAAATATCACAAAGCTATGTATTATCTGTGGACATCTTTGAAGAATAGTGTAGGAAATATGATCAACTAGGGAAGACTGAAGAATATGGATTTCATAGTCCATAGAAAATGAAAGGATGTTCCACAGCTGTATTCAAATATTTGTGCCAACCACCTCCCAAAGGAAGGAATAATTGTTCCTCTTGTTTACTGAGCAGACAGAAGCTTGCTAAGCAGAGATAATGAATTAGGTAGGGGATTTGCAATGCCATTTCAAATGTTAGGAATTTGAATTAAAGCTAGTCAAAGTTAAAATGCATTATGAGTATGTAATACAGATTTGGGATTCTAGGAAACAAGTCTATTACTCTGCAAGTTGGCTCTTATTTCTCTATAATGCTTTCAAGTATGAACGCACATTCAGAGTCCTTCCTTAGGCTGTGTGATTTGGCTTGGTTGACTCCAGCATGGTGATGGCCTTATGTTCCTTTGTTGTTTCTTCTTGCCTTTAGCTCACCTCCTGCTAAATGTCATGCATTGTCCTGCACATCCCTGATCAAAGAGCATCAGGGTCTTCAGTCTCAGACAGTGGAAATAAAAGTGGGGGAAGCAGCATGCCGACAGGCCCTGAGGAAAATCTTAGCTTCTTTTTTAATTTTTTTGATTCAGCTAAATAAATGTATATCTGTTTCAAAATTCTGAAAAGCCAGAACAGAAAGGGAAGCAGAACACAACCTGTTATTTCTGCCAGTGGTTGTGATCCTGTATCATTATATGTGGCGGCTTCTGGGACCTGGCAGCAGTATATTCCAACTCCAATGGTGTTGACAGTGACATGATGCTCATGTTTCATGGAGCTAAAGTCCTCCTTTGTGTTGCCTTTGGGAAGGAAAACTCTACGAGCACTTGGGTATCAGGAGAGGGATCTTGTAAGTTCTTGATTAAAAGCGGGACTGTACCAGCACTAATACGTTTATATAATATATAAATATATAAATAATACAATAACATAAATATAACACAAAAATATATAAAATATCTAAGTTCTACCATAGTAACTTTATTAAGAATTTAAGTAGTTTTATTTGACTCACAACCTCAGAAATGGTCTTCTAAGGATTTCTTCCCTCTTTCCCTCCTTCTTTCCTCCCTCTCCTCTTCCCTCATTTTTTCTTTCTTCCTGCCTTCTTTACCTCCTTCTTTCTCATAATAATAACAAAATTAGCCTTTTTCTTATTTTGATTTCTGCACTGGACTGCCAGTAAGCTTTGAAATATGATGCTTCTGATCTGCTTCTGTTCACTAGCTACTTCAGAACTGATTAACATCCCAGCGAAGCCTTGATCAAACACAGCTGAGTGCAAACATTAATAATTTTAATAATTTCTGGCTGCAAGCTATTAGGTTGAAGATCTCAAACATGCAAAGCTCTGTTAGTATTCCATTCATTTTTTTTTTTCCCGAAATAAGGAATGGAAGCAAATTAAACTTAATCCACTGTTCTGAGGGGAAGGGGAGGAGGGGGGGGAAGAAAAAAGAAATTGAAAGAAAAAGACTGCAGGAAAACAGTTACTACTTGCAAAGTTGTCTCTCATACTTGCAGACTCATATTTTCTCAGAGACAGTACCATTTCTGAGTAGACAGCTGAAAGCATCCTAGATGATGCTAAATGTTTGCTTTTATTAAACTCTTCATGGATCTTACAGGCTTTGATACTACACATTTGTTTACCAGCCTGAAGCTGCCAAATGAGGCAATTTACTCGCTCCATTTTTTATTGTTCTTATATGTCTTAAAGAAATGTTGTAGTTGGACTTATATTATGAACTCTTTGTACCTGAGAATTATTTATAGTTTGATCTGTATAGCTGGGTTGAAAAATGGTGTACCTTTTAGCTCAGAGGTAATATTTTTTTTCTGATTTTCTTTTGTTTTCTAGAAAACCACAAAAGACAAAGACAGAACTCTAAAAAACCTCCATTAGGTCAACAAATTCATAACACTTGCATCATCAAAATACCCATTGAAAGTGGTAAGCATTGAAGATTGTGAAGAATGTACCAGACTGTATCTGATGGACTGGGATTTCTAATTGTTCTTTGGAACAAGGGCCTGACTTATATAGATTTACTGCTTAGCACAACTAGGCCCTAAATCCCAACAGTGAAGTCCAAAGTCTAGAATTTCTGGTTAAGAAAATTTAACTATAGATGAAAAATAGAAGATTAAGTGTAAAATGTACAGCTTTGTGCATAATACTTTATATACTGGTGTACTGAGTTTCTCTGTCAAGGTTTTGGTAGCAGAGGGGACTTCAGGGGGGCTTCTGTGCAAAGACACCAGCAGTTGCCCCCATGTTGGACAGAGGCAGTTCCAGCCAGCTCCAAGACAGACCCGATGCTGGCCAAACCTGGGCCAATCAGTGATGGTGGCAGTGTCTCTGTGGTAACATATATAAAAAGTCCCTGGGAAAGAGGAGTGAGAAAATGTGAGACAATCAACCCTGCAGACACCAAGCTCAGAGAATGAAAGGGAGGAGGTGATCCAGGTGCCAGAGCTGCAGCCCAAGCAGAAAACCATGAGGCCATGGACTGTCCCTCTGCAGCTCATGGAGGTCCATAATGGAGCAGATATCCACACTGCAGCCCAAAGAGCACCCCATGCTGAAGCAGGCTCCTCACAGGAACTGAGGCCTGTCGAGCAGAGCCCATGCAGGAGTAGGTTTTCTGACAGGACCTGTGACCCTTGTGGGTCACCACAGTGTCAGCAGTCTGTTCCTGAAGGACTGCACCCTGTGGGAAGGTGAATATCTATGCCAGGGAAGCCAATTATTTTAGCATTAGCATTTATTATGCTTCTGCATTACATACTGTGGTCACATTTATTAGTCTAAAATTTGGTAACTGTTATGATTTTTTAAAACAACAGTATCATAATACAATGATAAATAGCAGGAATGACTGTAGGATATTAAAAAGAAATAGTTTAAATATTATTGATGTTTGATTTCTTGGCGCTAAACTTCTGAACACTGCATAATCTTGCAGAAAAGCAAATTTGGTGCTACATAACTGTTGCTTACAGTTGCAGAAGAGGAAACATGAACACTATCCTTACTTAAAATACACCCAAATAAAAAAATCTTCATGTATTTACAGGGATATATAATAAGGAAAGGAATCCACTATCTTTTAGATTTCATTGCAGAGAAAAGTTGTAAGAAGGTGAATAAATAATGAGTTAAATTATATTGTTGCCAAAGATCAAAAAGATCAGACAGTCACATTTTTAAAAAGTATTTCCATGTATTAACATGTTTCTTACGAGTGTTCTGTGTTTGATACTTCCATAAAGCACATTAGGCAATCAGCTTTCTGGTTTCCACAAATTTGCCACTGATGTCAAAATGAAATGCAGCAAAAAGAAACTACAGATTAGAGTCAAAAGATGATTCATCTCAAGAAAATTTTGTAACAAAAATTACTTATGAGAATTATCTTTGCTACCTTTTTGGGAAACTCTTTACATTTGCCATGTTTACAACATCATTCTTAGATTGTCTTGTCTTTCTCCTCATGCCTGTCCAGCTGCACAGGGACTAAATTTCCTCAAGAAAGTGGCAAACCCCCCTTCTTCCAGAGACCTGCTCTTGGTGATTGAAGTCGCCAGGACATGGCAGGCATCTGGCTATCTTTCATGCTGATCCCATTACAAATATGATGTATATTAAACTGGTTAACAAACCAGATGCAGTCTGTCCCTGGGATTTTCACATAGATTATATTGGTTACATTGGAGCAGTAGTAACAGAAAAAATGTCCCTAATAAAAGTCTGAGCTGAAAATAAGACTGTTATGTAGGTTGAAAGCTTTCATTGCAGATATTAAAGAAAGGTCATGGCATTTGGGAGGGGCAGGGGGAAAGCATTTGTTTTAGAGGAAAACATTTTTCATCAGTGAGCTGAAAAATGAAATATTCTAGCTAAAAACCAAATGCTGTCAAAATTTTATGAAAGCTGCAGGTCTTCTCCCTGTTTCTTTTAGTCCCAGAACTTTAGCTGGATTATTCTTCCCTTGATAGAGAACAGCCAAGGACTCTTAAAATGCATCCACTATTCAGAATTTTAAGTAGAATTATTGCTGACACAAAATACGGGTTTTCTTAAAAAACATATTAAACATTTTCATCAATGACAAAGTGAGATCAAGTGCACCCTCATCAAGTTTGCAGACGACACCAAGCTGAGTGCTGCAGTTGACACACCAGAAGGACGGGATGCCATCCAGAGGGACCTGGACAAGCTTGAGAAATGGGCCTGTGAGAATCTCATGAGGTTCAACATGGCCAAGTGCAAGGTCCTGCATCTGGGCTGGGGCAACCCCATTCTCAGTACAGGCTGGGGGATGAAGGGATTGAGAGCAGCCCGGCTGAGAAGGACTTGGATATACTGGTGGATGAAAAGCTGGACATGAGCCACCAGTGTGCGCTCGCAGCCCAGAAGGCCAACCGTATCCTGGGCTGTATCAAGAGAAGAGTGGTCAGCAGGTCGAGGGAGGTGATTCTGCCCCTCTGCTCTGCCCTGATGAGACCCCACCTGGAGTCCTGTGTCCAGCTCTGGAGCTCCCAGCACAGGAAAGACATGGATGTGTTGGAGCAAGTCCAGAGGAGGGCCACAAAGATGATCCAAGGGCTGGAGCACCTCTCCTATGAGGAAAGGCTGAGAGAATTGGGATTGTTCAGCCTGGAGAAGAGGAGGCTGTGGGGAGACCTTACAGCAGCCTTCCAGTATCTGAAGGGGACCTATCGGAAAGAGGGGGAGAATCTTTTTAGCAAGGCCTGTTGTGACAGGACAAGGAGTAATGGCTTTAAACTAAGGAAGGGTAGATTTAGACTAGATGTAAGGAAGAAATTTTTTATGATGAGGGTGCTGAAACACTGAAGCGGGCTGCCCAGAGAGGCAGTGGAGGCCCCATCCTTGGAAACGTTCAAAGTCAGGTTGGATGGGACTCTGAGTTGAAGTTGTCCCTGTTCACTGCAGGGGTGTTGGACTAGATGACCACTAAAGGTCCCTTCCAACCCAAAGCATTCTATGATTCTATGATTATATGCTAAGAAGTTTTTTTTGTGTGCAGGAAAAGAGCAAGAATTGAGAACTTGCCTCTCCTTCAGTGGAGAAAAAGCACTATAAACAGACAAAAGTTGTTATTTTTTTTGCCTTTTTTGGCTAGAAGTTTTTCAGGAATTGAAAGTGTTTAGCATTTAGCAACAATTTTGAATTTCACAAAAGGTTTTTAGTGAGTTTTAGTCATTTAAAAAATTGATTTCATCGTTTTGATCTCCGTGGTAGACTACAATTTCTGCAGAGTACACTGGCTACTAATGTTGCTGGTTCTGTTAACCAGAAATTATACAGTCTAACTCTGTAATCCTAACCATTTAGCTGTGCTATTGCTCTAGCTAATGAAATCTCTGAGCATGCTTTGGCATTTCCTGCTAGGAGGGAAAGGTGTAGTTCTCTCCAATCCCACCTTTCAGCCTATTTGGTCACAGTTAGTGAGTAGCTAAATTTGTCACTCTTCAGCAACTTCATCTCAGAAGACAGGTTCTATTTCTTTCAGCTATTTTCTAACTAATGGCTGTCATTAAGTGCTTTGCTAGCTTCCTTAGGCTCTATCTGTAATCAGTGAAGGAAGTCTGCTCCAGAGGGTAAGTGGGAACATCCAAATTAGGCGCTGTTAAAAACTCTCTGGGTGAACCCTTTTCACTTTACAGTGAAAACTGAGTGGGATGAATACCCTCAAGAATAAAATGTTGTTATCAGTCTATTATGAAACAATTTACTTCAACTTTCTTTGTTCCACTGTTTCTTCCACCATCCCATCCTGAAATTCAATTTGGAGGTTTGATGTCTCTCTTATGTTTTCCTCCAGGCTAAGTCTTCTGCTTCTTCCAATATCTTCTGATTCCTTGCAAGATGGTTCATCTGATTACATCTTTTCTTTAGTTCAGATTCTATGCTAATAAATAATTTTGAGACCACCTTTGTTTCCACAGCACAAGAACTGATATGGGAGGAGTCCATGTACAGCAGTGCTAGAAAGCAAGCAAAATCACATCCCTGACCCTAGTCACAGTCTCAGTCAAAAATACTTTCTAGGAATGCCTCAAGGTCCTAGGTAGCAAACAGAAGCCCTGGCAAGACAGCCTAGTAAGTTTACCTTTTTTTAGGCTGGGACACTGGAAAGAATTATTCCAATTTCGTCTGATTCTTATAGCCCTGAATATTATTATTTAGATCCTTAATAACAACTCCTCAAATTTCTGATTGTCCATGTTGACTGTAAATGGTTCTTGAAAGACGTCTTGGCTACCAAAATACCATGTTGACAGAATGGAAGGAAATGCACTACCAGCATCCACTGAAGGACTTCATCACTCCTTTCCAAAAGTAGCACAGAATGAGGCAAATAGCCTTTTTTGTAATGGTCCATGATCACTTATAGCTCCTAATCTTTCCTGCCTCAGTTCTCCTTTGTTTACCTTGAGTTAAAAATGAAAAGTCCTATTCCCTTGAATAAGACTTCCTTGAATAAATAGTCCTAGATCTCACCAAGCTCTCATATTGTACTGTACCCATAGAAAATTATTAGCACTCATCACTGTTATTCTTTATTTTACATACTGTAACATTAAATTGAAAACAAAATGTAATTAGTTATTAAATATTCCATAATAAGACAGGCAATTGTTTTTGCATCTGTCCAGTATTTATGGATGCTTATCATACTTTCTTTTAACTGTCTTTTATGTAGGTTGCACACATTCAGCGCTTTTAATCTTTCTTTAAGTGTTACTCCCTTCAGCACTGTGATCATTTTTACTTCTCATGTCTCATCTCTTACCCTTCAGTTCTTCAGTCTTTCTCCAGTAATCATATATCCAAGACTGAATGCTGTATGCTGGACAACAATATATGAAAGAAATGCAGTCCATAACTCAGAAAATATTTAAGCATGTAAATCATCTTAGGCATATGATAAATATCATTGATGTCACTGAAAGGAACAAAATCTACAGGTGTGCAGAATTCATGCTGTGCTTTGGAATTACACAGAGGAAACATTTCTTTTCTGTTCAGTGAAATGTCAACAATTCTCTATCAAAAATTCTTCCTTTTGTTTTTTAAGTAAGCTCTTATTTGGGTGCTATGGGATTTAGTGCCCTCTACTGTGCTACAGTTTTAATTTCTTTCTTCTCCCCACACCGCCCTCCCTCGTGTGTGTGTCCCCCCCTTCATGCACTAGTTCCAAATATGTACAAGTTAAAAAAAATGAATTAATGCCAAGGGGTCCAGCAAGGACAGGGACTGGAGTCGTAATCTTGTGGCATAGTTATTCAAAACCACATGAGGGCTTACAAATTTTAGAGGCACTTTCCTACATATGATTTTTGGATGGCAGAGGCCCTGGAACTTTTAGTCTTACAAAACTGTATGTAGTGTCTAGAAAGAAGTAGTGTCTGCGGGAGGAGTTGAGAAGTATCTGAGAAACCTGAGCAAATCATTTGGCATATATTTGTTGGCATCACAGTATCTGGGAGGGAAAATATTTCACCATTCTCAGTACCACAAGCATTACTTTGAATTGTCACAGCTTTCTTTCATGCTGTTCACATGTCTGAAGGATGAGTCCAATAAGTATTTTAGAATTTTTTGAGTTAGGATCAGAGACTGAGCGGAAGCAAAGATGGACTACTACATATTAGAACAATATGGGAAAGAAACAGACTCACTGTGAAAGAAAGAAGAAAAAACAGAAAAAGAAAATGTTTTCAAATGGAAGTGAGTTAACATATTGGGATAGGCAAAGAGGACAGGAATGTTTAACTCCTGCCATGGCCATAATCAATCAAAATACATGGGAGAGGTTACAATTCCAGAACCAAATTCAGCTATGCTCATAGGCATTTCCCTTCTCAGAATTTTCCTTCCCCGTCCCAATCCACTCTGCAGCTCCTAACGCTATTGTTTACCACCTGAGGACTAACAGATTGCATGCAGTGCAGGCAAAAATAAAAAAAGAAAAAAAAAGACCATTTAATCATATTTTCCATTTCTGCACTGAGTTAGTGTTGCAAATTCCTCTTTACATATTGTCTTTGCAACTTTTGCCAAACTGTGCTGTGCTGAGCACTACATATATGTCTTTCTTTGGATTTTGTATCACCATCAGTTACCACAGTGTCTTTGAACTGTGGTGATTCTAACATTTCTTTGTTAAAAACATTGCTTGAAAAAGGAGTTTTGATTTTTTTTTTCTTTTTCTAATTGTCTTTCTTAATTTTGATTTATTTGAGGATATTCTTGTAAGAATTTTACTTCTAGAATTTTTTTCCCAAATTCTACTATTGATTTTCCTAAAATTATTCATAGCTATTCAACTGATTCTCTGAGTTCTTTTGTTTAGTTAGACTTTCTTTTTGAATGGAAATCTTCTAATGGTATGTATACAATTCAGACAATAATATTACATTTCTTTCAGCCTAGACATTAGAACATTCTTCTGTTCACCAGCCCAAATATAAAAGTTTTACGTTCACCTTTCCAGCAATATTTTTGATGAATAACACAATTGAAGTTCTGAAACTTCTGGAAGTACATTCTCAGTTTGTACAAATGAGTAGAGTTACTTGGTTTAGGTAGATCGATTGATCTTTAAATTAGGTTATTTTAGTTTGAGGTTATTTCAGACTGGGGCTTATCATGTAACTGGTGAGGATATCTACCTAATACAGGACGTATTTTGTGTCCTGTGCATGTCTAAGATGCTACACTTAAATTCTTCTGAATGACTTGGAGTCATCTATGCAAGTGTCATTAGAGAACAAGAAAAAAAAAAAACACCTAAAAAAACCCCCTTGCATTTATGCCAGTCTACTTCTCTTTATCTGGTTTTGTCTATAGAGAATATGAGGGGCCAAGGGCTGATCTGGGGCAAGCTGCTTGAAGTTTACTAGCTCAGAAGCCTTACAGAATCAATGCAAAGTTCATTTTCTACATAAATTTCTAGTTGTATAAAGCCTAGATTTCCAAACCAGTGCACGCAGTTTTGCACAGTCCTCTTCCTGGAAGCAAGGATTATAACTTTTGTGCAACAACAACTACGTCTGTGTAAACTACTGTGCGTGGCATCGGAACTTATTTTTAAAACATGCAACAGCTCTCCATCTTGTTGCCAAAATCATATTAAAGACCTCGTTTGAACTTAGAACATCTAGTAGATGGTTGAAGAAAATCTCTCTTGTTTGTCTGAGTTGCTTTTTAAGATTTATTTTCAGTTCTTCATTGTTCCCACTTATTTGTGGTATCTAACAACTCACTGAAGCTTCCCTGAGTACCATCTGATGGAAAACATTGTTGGTTTTACAAGACAGTGTGCCAGAAAAAACATCTGTTTTTAAATGACAGTGAATTAGGCCAGCTCTCTGATCTAAATCCTGGGAGGCTAGAACATACAGCAGACAAGCCCTTTCCTTTTATGTATGCAGTGCAAAAGACATCTCTGTTTATTATTTGCTTTAGAAAAGCTATCAAAGTGTAAACAGAAAGTGTAATAACATTAAAAAAAAAAAGAACACGAAACCAACAACAAAAATATCCAAATATCACAAAAGCTCTTAATAACCCAGTGGTGACAGACACTGTTTGTGGTATTACCAGGAAATACCATTCCATGTACTAAAGCAACAACACGATCTCCGTGTGGCATCAATGGTAACAGCGCACAGTAATTTGCCTAACCAATGTTGTGTTTACATGCTGTTAAAGTACATGCTGCTAAAGTAGCAAAATACTTGAGACCCTAATATGCACAGAAACTGGAAGGTGCCTATAACGCCAGAGGGATTTTATCCTATAGTTTAAAAGCATGTCTTAAATCAAACACTTTATTATTCAATGTATAAAATGCTTTATGATCAGGGATCTGCAACTCTGCACTTTTTGCCTCGGTATCTGGCTGCTTGCAAGCGCTCCACAAAGGGAATCTGACACTGGTTTTACTCTAAATGCTTCAGACACTTCTACGGAAGTCTTGAAGGAATCAGCAGTGTGGCAATCTTACCCTGGGACAAAAGACCAATTAAGGACTTTTTTTTCTTTTTCTTTTTTCTTTTTCTTTTTTTCCTCCCAGTGGAAAACTAGAAAGAAAGAATGAGTTGGATTCATGACGGAATTCCAGTTATTTAGGCTGCAACCTTTACTTTGAGAATCACTGTACTAAAAGGAATATGACAAGTGAAACAAGGGAAATCATTCTAGATTAGTAATTTCCGGAAAATGTATTCTGATGCCAGTGCCATGTCCTGACTATTTCTATAGCTTTTCACAAAGCATTGTAACCAGTGTCTCCAGCTTTGAGAACTAACTGGAAATAAGTGTATATTTTCTATGGTATTGTGACGTGTGCTGTTCTAGTCTGGTCAGATATACCAGCAAGAGACATTTTCATGTGATGATCTAGAATAAGTGTTCTAAAATCAACTGTAAAAATAGATAAACAAATAAGATTACAAATGCAATAATATTTGCTTGAATTTGCCACTACCAATGGGAAAAGACAGAAACGGACAATTTTAAAGGTTTGTTTCACTACAACTCTGATTTATACAGGCATTTGAGTCCAGTACTATATTTTTGAACAACTTTGCAGTCCTGTGCAATGGAGTAGGTACATTACTTTGAAAGAGAGCATGAAGCTTCTAAGAAAACTTTCACAATATGCACTTTCATAAAGGAAATTTTCTGTTCCTAAACACATATTATAGGGCACAAGATGGTCCCCAACAGGGTGCCAGATATAAAAAATATTTTATTCTTAAAAAAAAGAAAGAAAAGAAAACAAAAAAAAAAACCCACTACTATAAGAACTCCACAACTTTTTAAACTTTTTGAAAGATATATAGATAACAGTACTACAGATATTATCTTGCACAATTCATTTTAGGTAAACATGTCCCAGATATCTACCTCAAAGGCAAATTAATTCAGAGTTTGTTAACATTAGTCGCAAAATTATGCTCTTTTTTTCTCCCACTACCTTTATGTACATGAAGAGATTGCCCATAGCATAGAACTTGCTTTTTAAAGAAAATCTTTTTTATTTTAAGACTATGTATACAGTCCTGCTGAGCAGCACAGTTGTTCAGAATCTTCTTCCAGATTTCTGTCTTCCACAGACTGAAAGAGTAATGGATTTATATGATTATTCTAGTTTTTCAATTTGTGAGTCAAAGCTCTGCGGGAGAGAACCACTAGTTCTGTGTTGAACTCTGTAGGTTTAGAGACATCCAGCAATGCACTTTTGGAGCAACTCCACTAAAGTCGGTTTGCAAAACTCATGTGAGATAGATTTGGATATATTTAAGTTTTATGTTTTATTTTTTTATTACTATTATAATTTTGTGCAGACTCTTTTTTTGACAAGCAAATTGATAGAGCCCTTTTTAAGGAGTTTGCCCCATGCTTTTCAACAGAGAAAATGAGAACATCTAGAAGAAGCAGTGTTTTGGTTTCGGCTGCCGCCGGTAACAAAAGCGCCACGCGGCCGCCCCTCCCCCCGCCGGCGTGCGGAGGAGAATGAAAAGAAAGAGGCAGAAACTGGTGGGTCGGGATAAGGGCAG
>Ga0065711_1029307_pt1 | contig 36715 bp, 18 predicted proteins | sample Hoacrofraction12_FD_59098 | JGI IMG/M metagenome (GOLD analysis project Ga0065711, IMG submission 59098) | Hoatzin crop microbial communities from Cojedes, Venezuela - Epithelial fraction 12 v2 (version 2) | ecosystem: Host-associated > Birds > Digestive system > Esophagus > Crop | place... | reverse complement strand
CCCTTGTCCTGTCACTGGGCACCACTGAAAAGAGCTTGGCCCCATCCTCCTGACACCCACCCTTCAGATATTTGTAGGCATTTATAAGGTCCCCTCGCAGCCTTCTCTTCTTCAGGCTGAACAAACCCAGTTCCCTCAACCTCTCCTCGTAGTGGAGATGCTCCAGTCCCCTCACCATCCTTGTAGCCCTCCGCTGGACTCTCTCCAGCGGATAGAGTTGAGAGTTAGTTGAGTCTAACTTTGAGAGCTACACAGTCTCCTCTGCAATACATGCATTAACGATGGATGAAACGCCCAAAGAAGAAGCTGGAGCACAAGAGAAGAAAACAAACAGGCTGGTGTTGCCTTTACAATATTTCAATGATTTAAAGTACGTGCAGGAGCTGAGTAAAGGCTCTGCTGAGGTTTGACTAAAGTTGCCAAGGCAGTTGGTACTGCAAGAAAAGGTCAGAGGAGTTAGACATAGCTGGATTGTTCACAGATGGCTGATGCTGTCAGTTTTATTTGAAACAATCCATACTCAAGTTTCAAGGGTTGAATCAGTCATATTCTGCCACTGACAGGACAGACCGCTAGCGTGTCTTATTTTGCTAATGCCTGTGGTCCTCTCGAAAGCCCTCTACATGGGCATACATAGTACCAGGAGCAAACAAGGACTAAATCTGCAGTTTTCCAAATCTGTTTGATTGAAAGCAGACTTTGTATGCAGGACTTCAAGAGACATCACTCATGGCATGATGTCTCTGCTTTTTGTCATGTCTTCATTTACAGGTCTGGCAGAGAGCAGCTTCTGTGTTGCAATGCTTTTGATGACTTGTATCTGGTAGGAATTCATCCATACTTTTACTCACCTCTGGTTTACTATGCCATTACTTCTACAGAAAGTGTCTTAATTTAGCATTCAAATGCAGTATGAGCTTTGTAATGATTTCTCCATTTACACTAGCCACATGTCACTGACAATCGTCTTCCAGTTTCTGTCCTATAGCTGGTAACAAGGTCATGACCAGTTTTATGAGTGTAATCACTTATCTGGATAGTTTTTATTATCTTCATCAAGTTGTGGGTTTCTTGAGAGCACTTCTCATTGTGAAAGGTGCTTACAGAAAATAGTAAAGGAGTACTTTCCCACAGCAATCTTACAAATGCATTGAGAAGAAGTCAAGGTGATTCAGTGATGAGACAAATGTTGGTGCTTTCCTGACAATACAGAAACACCTGCAATGAAATCCCAGAAGTCCTTACTTACCTGAAAAAAGACTAAAACTTCTTTTTTTATGTTTGGAACAGATTTTCTCTGGACCAAACTCCTTTTAAGATGCGGACACTGATAACAGTTTGGCATTCTTGCTAGTCTCACAGTTTGCCATATTTAGGGTTAGGCAAAGTATCACAAATACTTTTGCAAATAGTCACTGAACATTGAAATTATAAGACTATGGAACAGATTGAGCTGGATGATCCTTCCTAACCCTCACATGTCTCACTATCTTGAAGAAGGTCTGAGACACAGAGGAAGTTCCGAACATCAGGATTTTATATCTTTAGCTTCTGAACAGAGATGAAGAAAGAATAGACTATTCTTGAGAGAGATGCCGGTAAGACAAGACAGCATTTAGTTTGCCAGAGACATTAGAATTACTGCGCAGCCAAGAACCTGCTTAAGCAGTGGCTGGTGATAATATTCATATTTTCTATTCTTTTTCCAACTTAGAGGCACCAGTGCCAACCTGAAGATATTGATAGCAGTGCAGGATCTTCTAGAAGACTTTCACAGTGGTCATAAATGGATTTCAGTCACAGAGTACTTGACTCAAAAATTTCCATGTGGACCACATTCAAAGTTGTTTGCATTCATTGAAGTATCTGGAATTTGATGTGTTACTGTGAGTGCAAGAGGTTTCCATTTTCAATTGCATTAGATACCCCAACAGCTCCAGTATTTCTTTACTGGTGTCATTCAAGGCTGATGTTTCAATAGCAAGGACATCCATTTGGACGTCCTTTATCTGTGTGTACTCAGTATACCAAAGGTGTGTAATGATCTCGTATGCAAATAATTTCCTGCCTGCAGAGCAGAACTGAGCAGACTAGAGGTAGTTTAGGTCTAATACTCTTTAATAACTTGTCTTAGTACTGATAAACAAAACTTACAATAGGTAAGGTATTACTTTTTTTACTTTTAATGGTTATCAGAACCTTGCTCTCCTAGGTAAGTGTTAAGCCCTGAGACATTTATGTCTAAATGGTGACACTTCTTATGACAACTGCCTCACGTAGATGGCAACAGATGGGTCTGTACCAGAGGCGTGTAGTTATCTTGGTGATGTTCAAGATACTTAAAAACATAAGGAAATATTCTTGGAAACAAAGCAAAACAGTTAAATGATAAACCAAAAGCTAATGCTTTGTTGAAGGCAGATACTTTAATTACATATTAAAAAGGACATCAGCAAGCACATGGTTAAAGTATTTGCCTACAGTGATGGTGTAATTTGCTTGAGATTTGAAAGATCAGTGCCCCACTTCCCAAAGGAAGTCCCAGCAGACCTTTATTGGAAACTGCTGTGTGCCTGAAAAAAATAGTTGCAAAAACATCATCTTGCTTTCTACAAATCAATCTGTTCCATATAAATATATAATTTCAGTAAAAAACAGTTTAGCTGTATTCAGTGTCCAAATTTTCCTCTGTTTCTAAGCTTCAGTGCTGTTTTCAGTCTCATTCACAGAGATGCATCTGGTTGCTTTCCTATTACTTATTTGATGTGTCCTGTGCTCTAAGTGCTTGAAGATATGAGCATTTCACACTTGTTTGATGGCTTTCAGTATTTCAACCTTATGGTTGCCGTCATCCTTAAGAATGTGTGAGTATCAGGACACACGAGTTAAAAAGCATTTCAGTACAGTGAAAGATAAATTCAGTAAATAGGTAACAAGAACTCTACACTACATGATTTGAATTCGCAAATAAAAGTCAAATAAAAAACTTTAATCTATGGTACTCTAAAGCTGCTAACCACGTTTCAGGGCTACCCACGCTTAATAAAAATACTTACTGTAGTACAGCTGTAGAAAACATTATTAAATAGGAGGATATCAGTCCAAGAAAAGATTTCAGGGAAACAAGGTGCTTTATTTCTATGAAATGAAATCCTTAAACTCATCATTAAAGCCTCCAAATAGAAAGAAGTCCTACATTCAACAGAGGACATTACACGGTTGTTTGAAATCTAGAATTTCTTTTTAATAGAAGTCAAAATAAGGGATTTAGAAGATAAATATCCTCTCCTCCACTCCTTTTTTTTTTCTTGTTTTGAGGACTTTTTGCAAAGGAGCTTCTTCACAGAATGTGAAAGATAATGTATTGAAAGACTGTAACTTTCAAACATTTAGGAGGAGATTGTAATCAGAACTATACAGGTTGTGTATTTCAATACTTAGTTTCTATGTACATAGATTTTTATGTACTCCTTACAAGTGGAAAGAAAAACACTATTAATTCATCTCTGTGTTACAATTCCATCTATTCCCTGTCATAGGGATTTTGAGTCTTAGCAGCTTTTAGGGAATCTGCTTTTTACTTCTCAAGCTGCAAATACATCCTTTTATGTATCAAGATTCATTGGAATGTCTCCCATCTGGTGTGCAGTTGTGAATAAGCTGAGAATCATCACAGCAGTGTTTCCTGCAGCCTGATCAACAAAAGAAGAAATTCAAACAAGTTTATGTTACATTTTCCACTGCACAAAGAGATAACACACTACTTACACAAGGTTTACTGGTTTTAAACAGTGAAGCTCAGGATTATTGAGAAGTCCTCGTTGTACAAATCTGGAGGCAGATTTACTGTCTCCATTAACTTCTGAGGGAATTAGGAAACTAGCTGGTTAACCTCCAGGTGACATCCAATCTCTAGGTTACATGAAGCCCACTCAGCACTCAAATCATCATGGCCATCTAATTTAACTTGATACAGTGTAAATATCTGGGTCAAAACCTGGTTCTTATGTTGGAGTCTGATCTGCACAAAATGAGGTGTCCTTGCAGCAGTCCTTTCTGTGTATCAGCTACTGGTGCTTCAAGTTGTCTCCAGTCATGATTGCACCCTTTTTTCCTGCAGAATATTTTGTGTCCAAGCCATAATCTCCCAGCTGGAAATATACTTTTCACTTTTTCCCTATGTGTTTCTTTACATAAACCTTTATCATCTTGTTTCCTTGGACTGTGATCAAGCAGCCTGGCAGTTCAGATTGTCTCATAACAGCAACAAAGTGTCCTTTATGTTTTACAGTCCAACTGTTTTTTTGTGTTATCCATTCACTTAATCAGAAATATCTTTATACTGTGATCTAAATCAAGATTAGGAAAATTAAATAGCTGTGGAGCAAGAGTGCTATTATTGGGTGACCTTCTGTAATGGGTTCTTCTTACTCAAAATTAGCAATTGCATTTTGCAATATTAGTAAATCAGATTTAATCCCTCTATCATAGGACTTCATAAACTTATCTTGCATAAAATATAACTTTTAAGCATGACGCCATGTGATACTATGTTATTTTTTCATATAAATTCAACTATACTCTACCTACCAGACTTGTTTTATTTTAAGTTATTTTATTCTATTTTATTTTATTTTATTTTAAATAATTTTCATAAACTGCCCTTCTAGAACCCAAATGCTTCTGCTCTGCAGCTATTTTTAAAGATTAATATCATAAATGTAACTGCTGGATCCAAATGAATCTTGCTGTATAGCTTTGAAATGTGTTCATAGTTGTTGCTTCAGGTGATCTAATCCAACCCTAGTTTAGTTAGTTGATTAACTGAGTGAAATCCATTAGATTACTTGCCACCATTTGTAGACCCTAATCTTCTCTGAATCTCTATCTCGGCCTGCTTTAAAACAAAACAAACAAAAACACCAAACCTGTCCTTTATAACCATTAATGGCAAACAAGCATTTCTGTTTCCTTCCCTCCAAGCTTTCAATTCCATTGTCAGATAAATCCCTCTTTTTCCGAGTAACATGGTAATTGGAATAAGGTAAAAGAGTACTAAAAACTTTCTCCAGTTCTATTATACTCCTCCCTCTTTTCTGTCTCTTCTTTTTCTCTTCTCTCTCTTTCTGTTTTCAATTCCTATTGGTAATGTCAGCATCCTATCTCTCTTTGTAACCCATCAGTGGGGACGTGCTGCTGCACCTCTCCCACATTCGCAGTGGCTCAGTGGGATTTTTCTCCTTCTGCTCATGGCTTGGCATACCAGCTGAAACAAGCCTAAATACCTATTTGCCAGTGCTTATCCACTGTCCTTGTGTCAGTGCTTCCAAAGCTGCCTGCCAGTTATTTCTTCTCTTTCGATTACTGTGGCATTCACAGTGGGTCAGAGAAAGGACACAGGTTTTTTTTAATACGAGTAGAAGAACCAGCTAGGTTATTTCCATGTTGTGTTTGCAACGACAGGATTTCAAAAATGCTTTGCAAGGGTTAGAAGATTGAGATAAGTTATGCAAACAAAATACGCATACCACTACTGATTTTAACCTTGTTAGTGCCCCAGCATGTTATGGTCCTCTATGCAGGGCCATAACATTCACCTGGAGTTGTCAAGCTTATTGGGCAAAAAGCACCAGTTTTCATAATTTCAAGATTTCTGATTTAGTAAATACATGAACCAGTGGTGTGGGAACACATAGTGGTTTTGTTTCTTGCCTGTTTTTAGTTACTAAACAATGATCATAATTTAAAAGTGGGCTGGATTTTTTCTGTTTTGTTTTTCCAGTTAATAGATTTATGTGTATTAAAGTATTTTAGGAGAGATATTAGATGTCTTCACACCTATGCACTCCTATATAACGTGAGAAATTTCTTGGTTGTTTCTAGTAGTAAATGCAGTCATCATGTTCATGACAAGGAGAACCTATCCAGCCATATGTTCATTATGTGACTTGAAGTATGGGTCCTACATTATCCTACTATCATGTGTTTCACACTTGAATTTTGAGGTTTTGGGTGCCAGGAATGCTGTTACATTACACATTTTTAGGAGTAGCAGCCGTGCTCTATGCCTAAGATTACTAGGTGTTTCCACCATAAAAAATAATACATACTTTGTGTTAATACAATCATTTCATGTTCCTTAAAGACAGAAAAAAAGGTGTTGGAGAAAGTTACCATAAAATATGCAACAATGATAAGATATACAGACAGCTTTGCTCAGTGAAAATTCAGTACCTGCAACCAGTCTCTTCCTGTTATTCATATTTCATATACTTACTCTAAGTTCTTAGTTTATAAAATCTACATGTATAGCAAGTCTTTCCAGATATTACAAAACTATTTGTGTGATAAGTTACAGATGTCACAGAGATACAATGCAATCTTGAGCAAGAAAAGCAGAGTGTAGATACTTGTGTAGATCTGCCTAGAAATAAAACTTCAGAGCCTATGAAGGTCACAGTATCTCTATAATTTTCTGGGATGGAATGATTCCATCTTTTCACCCATTTTTGTGTTGTACCCCTGCAAGGGTTGTTCTTTGTCATCAGAAGAGTCCCCATAGCCACATGGCCCTGAGAAGTCACAGGTGTATCTCCATAAAAATTGACGAATCAGCAGGACCTTCCACTCTGAATGCCGCATGACTCCAGTGAGAGAATCTGTAGGTATCTTAACATTAGATTCATTTCAGAGGAGGAGGCTGGGAGAACATTTCTGACATGTAGTCAGGGTAAATCCACTTCATTACATTACTGGATTAGCCTTTCTTGAAGTTTAATTAAATTGGTTTTCCATCTATTAACTGTTCTAACTAGGAAACAGCAGATGAGAATGAAATTTCGTCTCATTACAGTTTAATAAGTTAGATCTCTTGTTGTGTCTCTAATGCTAAGAAATATGCATTATTTTTTATTAATTGTGCAAGTGGATTTTATGTTTGCAACTTCAGAATGGATACTGTATTTTGTGTCTTATCCACAGAGATTGCCCTCTTTTCAAGTGGTAAAACCTCCATTATTGTCTTAGGTAATAAAAAAGAAAGGGAAGAAGTTTGCTCTCTAATGCAGGCAATCCCAAAGCAGGCATGCCATACTAAGCTACTTGAGAAAATTAAAAAAAACACCTGAAATGTACGAAGTGTAACAAACTTTGTAAGCTACTTCACCATCAAGTGTTCAGATGAAGGCTACAAGACTTTTTGTCTTTCTCCCTTTTCAGAAAAATACTTTTAATATGTTCTCAGTTTTAGAGCATGAGGTCTTGTGAGTTCAACAGGACAATTTAAATGGAAATAGATCATATCATTAAAGAAGAATCAGTATTTAACTACATTACTGAACTGCCATTGGTGAAGTACCTTTGAAAAATACATTTTTATGTTGGAATATGAGCTTGATCAGAGGAACAGAGAGTGATGTAATTGTCTAGGTAAAACAGCAGTGATGTATGCTAAGAATAGAAACAGCCAAAATGGTATCAACCTAATTGTGAACTTCAGGGAACTGAAGGCAGCAGCCCAGAGGATGTCTGAATGCATGGCTCCAGTCCCTTGCAAAATATGAGAACTGTAGAGCCCATGAAGTCTTGTTCCTGCTGTGCCCAAATGAGGACAAGAGCAAGGACATGGTAATAATGAGCCTTTTCTACTTCATGGACAAGCTGAGAATTATGCTAGCAATTTGGAAGTGGATCATTTGGAATGGTAGAAAAAAATATACGTTATTGTCCCAGATTTCAATTACAAAAAGGGAAAAGGTTTTCTTGGATGTCTCAGGCTAACTGAGGGATAAAGACTTCAAAGAGGCATTTTTGGACTATCTTAGTCTGAAGATCTTTCAAGGGGAACAGAGGCTGTACTGTGCATAGATCCTCAGTGCTGTGAAGTTTGCGTTCATGCTCTGTGAAATGCTCTTCAGCCTAAACTCTGTTACATCGTATTTATCTTCTAAGTCTCACATCCATTTGTCTCTTTTACACAAGTATTGAGTCCTAAACACGTGTAAGACTTTCTTTGACCCTCAGCCTCCGCATTCATGCTTGCACAAAAAGTAAAGTAAAATAAAATAAAATAAAATAAAATAAAATAAAATAAAATAAAATAAAATAAAATAAAATAAAATAAAATAAAATAAAATAAAATAAAATAAAATGTGGCTGAATTCAAAATGTAGACTGGGAATTGTCTCCGGTTCATACTACCTCCTGACTCATACTTTAGGATCATTTTGAAGAGTGCTACCTGGACCTATCCAGAAACATGCTGAAGACCACTCTGACAATTCACAACATAAACAAATGAATTCCAGTGCCTGGGAATATTTCTTGATGTTTTTGATTTTTTTAGTATAGATTTAGTTTCTATCACTTATATTATGAGCTGTCTGGAAAGCAACAGTCTTGTCTCGTTACTTCTCTATACTGAAAACAATAGACCCTGATCTTTTACTGACCCGCTAGGTGTTTCCTGTAATGGAAATGGATAATAATAACAATTATTATATTGGTTAAGAGAAAAAAAAAAAACTTGTTCTACTGTAAAAAAAAACTAGTGCAGACATTCATTTAATTAAAAAAAAAAATTGTGTTTAAGAACTTTATTGATAATAGTTGCATTACTTTTTTAGAGATATCTGTCTTTTTTTTTTCACCATTGTGATTGTTATTTCTACGGAGGATTAAAAAAGGTGTTAGCATATTGTGAACAGCTCTTTCTCTGAGTTATTTTTAGTCTGACCAAAAATAAAGAATAATGGAAACTCAGAATAGTGCTGATTCCTACAACATTTATAAAAATATGTTGCAGAGCAGGAGATTGTGATCTGAAGCTGCAATGGCATTGGTTTACATCTGTTTCAGAAATGTATAATTTGTTGATTAATGATCACTTCATCTGTGTTTCCAGACAGAGATTTTATGTTTTAAAGATTATGAAAATGTTTAGTTTTCAATTTACTTTTTATCTAACCTTTTAATAGTAATCCTATGTAGAAAAGATAATCACTTTGCTAAGTATGTTGCACTTGCCCTTGAATTTTGTTTAACACCAGTAACATCTTGCTTTGACACTAGTAATGCTGTGCAAATTCGTACAAATTCATTTGGATCCTAATGTAGTCAGTTGTAACAAAGACTTCTTAGGCTGATAATGCAAACCCAGGCAGAGTTTCCAGCTATCACATTTCACAGTTATTCACTTATATTTGTGTACGAGGTGCAGCCATGGTGACAAAGCTCAATGACAGTTTTCTTATTTAATGGTACAGTATACGCCTTCTTATAGTTAAAAATGATGCTGTTTTGCTCTTGTTCCTTTTCTCTCTGATGTCCATATATGTTTTTTTGTTTTTTAAATTTCTTTACTTAGAGTGTCTGCTACCCTGTCAGAGGATAGATTCTTTCTGTCCCACATTCCAAAATGGTTCATTGGCAGAAAATGTGTGGTATTAGATAAATAGTCTTTGTTCCTTTGTTTTCCTTTCTGTGAATGGCAGAAGGGAGTTTTATTTTATTCTACAGAGGTGTAGGGAAGAATGATTAACTATGGATCGGTCTGGCAATAGTCACTATCTGAAGGTTACACAGGGAGCTGTGAGAAATAGTTGGTATTCACACTTTCTGTAAGGTGAGTTGTCACTATTTTAAAAACTTAGAGATGCTGGAAAACAGTTTGGAAATCAAAAAAAAAAAAAAATCTTTCAGTATGCTATGTATATTCTGCATTTCATGACTACATAATGAACTTTTTTTTTTTAATGTGGTCTTCCAAATCAGATTTTCTCAAAAATCGTACAAAATGTACCCACTGCAGGAGCACTTGCTCCATTAGAACAAATCAACATCACAGCTCATTCCTGTGGTCTACTGCATGGTGTGTGCATGCAGTGGGAACATCTAATGGGCTCAACTCAGCCGCTGACAAACCTGGGGCATGCTGAGAGTCACTGGTCTTCAAGCCAATGAACCAAAGACTTAGACACACCTGCTGTGCTTTACAAGCCAGTGAAAAACATCTATCAGCTAAGAACATTTGTACTTTGTTTGTTGAAAATGCCACTAAATTGTATCCATTTTCCATGTCATCAGATTAAGATAATGTTACTTCTCACAGGATAATATTAAAAAGAAAAAAAAATGAAATAAGAAAACAATCCCCAGACTCTTCCACAACTTTAAATCAGGTTGGAAGCACAGTCAAAATACATTTAGATTCCTACTCATCTATTAAGTCCTTAGTTCTCTTTAACTACTGTAGCCTCCAACATTTCAACTCCTAACTGTACAATCACAACTGTCAGTGTAGACAACACTCTGCAAATGTTCCATCCCACAAGTTGAAATAACTGTATCCACAATACAGATCCTTGTAAAATAACATGAAAATTTTTATCTGTGGAAAAGAGAATACCAAGCAGAGAGGGACGTGGCTAAATTTTAGTATGTCATACATAGACAAAGATATTTATAGACTTCATTATATTTAGTATCACTTTTACTATTATTTGCTCTCAGACTCCTCTATTCAAGAAATCTTTCAGTGTCTTTTGATAATTTGGACTAAGAGATCAGAAACTAATTTTGTAGAAAATTATCTGTCACTGGTTACTGGCTGCTACAATCATTTTAGAATGTCTGTGGCATTCTGTTGTCTACTTTATTGTTGATTTTTGTGAATATAATTTCCTCACAGAATTAAATCAATCACTTTTTGGGCTGCTACTGAAAAAAGACATTTAGAATTTCCTCACAGATTTTGTTATTATTACTATTAATAAAAAACATGACATCTCTACTAAAATCGAATTCTTTGTCTATCCTCTTTGGATGAGGCAGTGACTGGGAAATGATTTGCAGTTCAGAATCATATTTTCGGTTAAGGCTATAGAAGAGGTAATTGCAAAACAGTTGTCAATCATATACACACATAAAGGTTATCTACTTGCATATGGGAGATCCAAGCTCTTTCTCTGAACGTGGGTTAGCTGGGACCTCTCTGCATCCAAGGAGAATGCATCAACCAATGGGGCACTTCAATTTTCTTGATTTTCACCCTCATAGGTCTTGTGAGAAGTCCTTCTCTCCAAGACTAGATGCAATGGCATCTAATTTTATGACAATCTGAAGTTCTCAATCTGTTTGTGCAGACAAGTCTTTGCAAGAGGTTTAGTGTTACACCTGGCAATTTGATAATTAAGTGACGTTCAACCAACATCTTTAATTGAGGTGAAAAGAAGAGAAAAAAGAATAAAATAAACCCTTTCATACTGCTTTTTGTTTATGTCCCTTGAGAATTTTTAGATTTTACTTGGTTAGAAAAATGGGAGCTTTCCCTTTCTTCTGCTCTGACATTGCTTTTGCGAGATATGCTAAAGGCAATGCTTGTGGTGGATTTTGTTTTTCAAAGAGAAGAGTCTTCTACAAACTAACACTCTGTGACTCAATTGCAAGCAACAAGACTAAACTCAGTTCTCCAGTTTGAGATAACTGAGTGCATTTACTGATAATTAATAAAAACAATGTGAAGAAGAAGGCAGCAAATCAATATTGGAAGTTTTTTATATTGCTCACAAGTAGAAAGACAACGATCAGGGAGTCATCTAAAAATATTAAAAAGCAAATATTTTAAAACCATATACAAATAATTCCAAGTAAATTGTGTCATTTATGAAATCTTTAAACAGAACACCCCCCACAAAATATCATCAGAAAAAGAAAGCTGACTGGCAAGGAAACAGAGAGAGGGAAGGAGAGGATAAGGTAAAAAATCCACTTTTGAAAAATAAATACTTCTTTCGTTAAAGTTAATATGTATGTAGTCATTGTTTACTTTATAAACTAAATTACACTGTCATAGCTTGTAAGTATTTAACTTTACACAAAAAACCTACCCAGATCTCTTTGTTTATATCAATCATTTTCTTCTGTGTTATCTACTTGGATATGACTTTGTTTTCATCCTTAATGGAAAAGCCATTCTGAACAGGATTTGATTTTTCTGTATCCTGGCACAGTAACTAGCTCCAAAAGAGACACAACTAATACAAGTTTTACTTTTCCAGTAAAGATTTGTTTTGCCTTCTATTGTCGATAGACTTATCTACACATTCACGAATATTACACTGACATGAAAAGTATGAAAATGTAGATACTTTAGTTTTTTTTCATTAATTTACCTTGTGTCTTGATAAATCTGTTAGTAGGTAAGAGGCTGAAGAGCCATGAAGTCAGACAATAAAAGTAAACTAGTTCTGCAAGGTTAAACTGCTGCTAGAAAGCTATGATCTGATTGCTCTTACTGAAACTTGGTGGGATGAATCCCATGACTGGAGCATGGCTATCAATGGCTACAGGCTGTTCAAAAAGGACAGATGGGGAAAGAAGTGTGGAGGCGTTGCCCTCTACCTTAAGAAATCAATACAGTGTGAAGAGCTGTCCCTGAAGAACGGTCATGAGCAGGTCAAAAGCCTACGGGTAAGAATTAGAGACAGAAGCAACAAAGGGAACCTGGTCATGGATGTCTACTACAGGCTGCCTCATTAAGGGGAGCCTATTGACGAAGCCTTCTTCCACCAGCTCCAGGAGGCTTCGCGCTCGCAGTATCTCATCTTGCTGAGGGACTTTAAGCACTCCAGCATCTGCCAGAAAAGTAGCACGGTGAGCTGCAGTCAACACAGGAGATTCCTAGAATGCATTGAGGATAATTTTTAAGCCAAGCAATTGACACCACTACCCAAGGGGATGCAATACTGGACCTGATGTTTACCAATGCAAGTGAGCTCATAGATGACATCAAGACTGGAGACAACCTGGGCTGAAGTGATCATGCATTGGTGGAATTCACACTCCTAAGGGATATCGGAAAGGCAAAGAGTATAGTCAGGTCCCTAAATTTTAGGAAAGCCAACTTCCAGCTCTTCAAGGAGAAAGTCAGTAGGACTCCCTGGGAAACAGTGGTCAAGGACAGGGGGGCAGGACAGAGCTAGCAGATCTTTAAGGATGCTTTCCACAGGGCACAGGAGCTCTCAGTCCCCAGGTGTAAGAAGTCAGGCAAGGAGGGGAAGAGACCAGCATGGCTGAGTCGAGACTTGCTGGTCAAACTAAAGGGCAAGAGGGAACTGTACAGGCAGTAGAAGCAGGGACAGGTATCCTGGGAAGAGTATAGCGATGCTGCCCAGTTGTGTAGGGATGAGGTCATGAGGGCCAAGGCTCTGCTGGACCTGAACTTGGAGAAGATTGAGAAGAATAACAAGAAGGGCTTCTACAGGTATGTCAGCCAGAAAAGGAAGGTTAAAGGAAGCATACTTCCCCTGATGAACAAGAATGGCAACCTTATATCAACAGATGAGGAGAAGGCTGAGGTACTCAGCAACTTTTTTACCTCAATCTTCACTGGCAACCACTCTCCTCACCCCTCCCCTGTTCATGGACTCCAAGATGGGGACCCAGTGGGGCAAAGCCCCTCACACTGTAAAGCAAGACCAGGTTTGGGACCACCTGAAGCACCTGAACATATATAAGTCTATGGGGCCCAACAAGATGCATTCCAGAGTCCTGAGGGAATTGGCTGATGTCATTGCCAGGCCACTCTTCATGGTGTTTGAAAGGTCATGGCAGCCAGGCAAAGTCCCTGGTGACTGAAGGAAGGGAAACAATGTGCCCATTTTTAAAAAAGGTAGGAAGGAGGACCCTGGGAACTACTGACCTGTCACCCTCACCTCTGTGCCTGGGAAAATAACGGAACAGGTCCTTCTAGAAGCTATGCTAAGGCCCATGGAGGCCAGGGAGGTGATTCAAGACAGACAACATGGCTTCACCAAGGGCAAGTCCTGCCTGATCAACTTTGTGGCTTTCAATGATGGTGTGACTAGATCAGTAGGCAAAGGAACAGCTATGCATGTGATCTTGCTGGACTTCTGTAAAGCCTTCGACATAGACCCTCACAACATTCTTCTCTCTAAATTGGAGAAATACCGATTTGATGGGTGGACTGTTCAGTGGCTGAGGAAATGGTTGGATAGTTGCAGCCAGAGGCTAGTGGTCAACAGCTTGATGTCCAAATGGACGCCAGTGACAAGTGGTGTCCCTCAGGGGTCCTTACTTGGATTGGTGCTGTTTAACATTTCCGTCAATGACTTAGCGAGATCAAATACACCCTCAGCAAGTTTGCAGATGACACCAAGCTGAGTGGTGCAGATGACATGCCAGAAGGATGGGATGCCATCCAGAGAGACCTGGACAAGCTCAAGAAGTGGGCCTGTGTGAACCTCATGAGGTTCAACAAGGCCAAGTGCAAGGTCCTGCATCTGGACTGGGGCAATCCCCGGTATCGATACAGGCTGGGGGATTCAGGGACTGAAAGCAGGCCTGCCGAGAAGGACTTGGGGGTGCTGGTGGATGAAAAGCTTGATATAAGCCACCAAAGTGCACTTGCAGGCCGGAAGGCCAATCGTATCCTGGGCTGCATCGAGAGAGATATGGCCAGCAGGTCAAGGGAGGTGATTTTTCCCCTCTACTCTGCTCTGGTGAGACCCCACCTGGAGTCCTGCGTCCAGCTCTGGAGCCCCCATCACAAGAAGGACATGGACCTGTTGGAGCGGGTCCAGAGGAGGGCCACAAAAATGATCCGAGGGCTGGAGCACGTCTTCTATGAGAAAACGCTGAGGAAGTTGGGGCCGTTCAGCCTGGAGAAGAGAAGGCTGCCTGGAGAATCACAGAATCACAGAATAGTAGGGGTTGGAAGGGACCTCTGTGGGTCATCTAGTCCAACCCTCCTGCCGAAGCAGGACCTTCTAGCAGCCTTCTGGTACCTGAAGGGGGCCCATAGGAAAGAAGCAGAAAATCTTATCAGCAGGTTTTGTGGCAATTGGACAAGGGGTGATGGTTTAAAACTAAGGGTGGGTAGATTTAGACTAGATATAAGGAAGATTTTTTTTACAATGAGGGTGGTGAAACACTGGCACAGGTTGCCCAGAGAAGTAGTGGAGGCCACATCCCTGGAAACATTCAAGACCAGGTTGGATGGAGCTCTCAGCAACCTGGTCTAATTGAAGATGTCCCTGCTCACTTTAGGGGGTTGGGCTAGATAGCCTTTAAAGGTCCTTTCCAATCCAAAGCATTCTATGATTCTAAACTAGTCCATACTAATATCTCTTTTTCTGGGCAACAGCTGCTAGTTCTCATGCCCATTTGTGTTATTGGGATATGTTAAAATTCTTTCTGGTGTTTGAGATATTGCGATTGACTCAGGTAAAATTTTTGAGTTGTCTCCCCTCTCCCCCCTCGTTATCCTAATCAATAGAGCTTGAAATTTGTAGATTATTAAATTCTATTTAAAATTTCTTATATTGCTCTATTCATGAAGCCTTAGATTTCTAACGAAAATGAACAAACATTGAATAGTACATCTGTAGTCCAATTACAGAAAAAAGAATTGTCTCCTTTTGAGTAATTTAAAACAAATCATCAACAACAACCAAAAAAAGCAACAAAGATCCCTAACACAACTACTAGGTCTCCTTCTTAACTCTCAGTCATAGTCAAGGTAGACAAGTTAATAGAAAGGAAGATCCTACTGCAGAGCCACCGATGAAAGCTTTGACATACAAGTACTAATACTGCTGTTTTGCTACTGTTGCTCGGAGTGAAGCTAGTAGACTTCTTTTTGCATTGTCCTTCCTCATATCATGCATTAGTATGCTCGGTCAAAAAAATTCTTCATGAAGATCTTTTTCTAAAGCCTTGTTAATTAAAGTGATGCATGCACCATCTGAGGCATTGTGTTTGTCAAGAGATGGAGCTTTGTAAAACACCTATACAGATGTGGTTCATGTATTTTTAATCAAAAGAGAGACAGGCTCACTTAGCATGATACAGTTTCTTCAGCTAAAGGTCTTTCTGGCTCTTGCCAATATTCCATATGTATGCAATTCTTTAAATCTTTCAACACAGAATTGTCTGGATGTATTACTATTTGAAATAAGTAGAGAGTTTCTTCATGGGTCTTCTATAAATCTGTAAATTAATAATTTTTCATAAATCTTTAGATAAAATTTAAGATAGAGAATAACCCCACAACATGAATTTCAAACAGTTACTTTGATTTCTTCCTTCTTCGCTGAGTACCTTCCAGTGTTCCATTGATTTCTACAGCCAAAGGATTTTCCATTTTTTATATTCTTTTACCTTATTATTTTGTAATAATAATTCTCTGTTTGTATTAAAACGTCTTTATAAACAAAAGCTTCTTCTGAATATTTAGGAGTTACAGACTGATGTCCCATAATTATCCATCACAGTGCAGAGACGACAGCTCCCTGACTCAGCTGTACAAATAATGTACAAGCGTTGAAAGTAGATATTTGGCTGTCTCTGTGAGCTGAATTGCAGCTCATCCTGTGAATTTAGCAGATACCTGAAATTTGCTTTTCTGATTCTTACCCAGTCATTTCTTTCTTGAGATTTTTGAGACTGCTTGCAAAGTTCTCAGCACGGGTCAGACTCCAAAATCTGGTTATGAGTACTGAAAAATCATGATCTCTTTCCTGAGATCTGTATTAGCCTTTAGAAAAAGGTACTAATTCTTATACAACTCGGGTGGGGCAAACTCTCCTGACTTTCAGGCAGCTGTGGAAGTTGTTAATGAATTATTAAGTCATTGAGGGAATGGTTCACAGATGACCTGTGGTAATCTTACCTTCCTTGAAATGTAGGTATCTGCACTTGAACCGGTTGTTCAGTCTCCTACAGCTGCTGGAAAGAAAAACAAAAGACATTGTGGAAGTGCAATTTATATGCTTTGTTTTAGTTATCTGTCTTAATAGGAGAAAAAATGTTCTCTATGAATGCCTTTTTCCCTCAATTACCTTTAGAAAATATTTACACAATTAATTCAGATATGCCTACAACATAGATGGTTCGAACTGGGTGGGATGAATCTCGTAGTAAGAGATTTCTGCTCTCTGAGTCCTTCTTACAAACGAAGAGGACCTGTTTTCACTACTGAGAAGATACAGCCCTGGATTATACATGGTTCACCTGTGATGCCAGAGTAGTTGGAATGTGCTGTGAAAAATACATTCAAGACAGTCAATATCTCTGTCAAAGATTTTATGCTAATAGATGCTATTCTGTTGCAGATCAGTTATAATAATTCCTCTTTTTTGTTTAAGTGATAAAGACTATTTCACTGACATAACTAGTGAAATAATTCTGAATAGTCATTGCCTTGTGCCTGGTGACTGGATTTCATATGTATTCATATAAAATTTTAAGATCCAGTTCTTGATACATCAATTCACCCTTTGCCAAGTAGTAATGAGATTCCTGTCTCAGTCCAAGTATGTATATAGGTAGATTTTTGGGTTTCTATTGATGGTCAAGAATAAATCAATGTTTCAAAGTTTTAAACACTGTTTTCTAGTAATTAAATGTAATATAGAATACTTGTCTGGGACTATACTAATTTTACTACCATTTACCTTATTCACAGAAGTTTAGGCTGAATAAATACTCTGAAATGCTGTTTTAATTGGAATTTTATTGAAACCACTCTTTTTTTGCTTTGTAAGAATGCCCCAGTTAAAGGGGGCTTTTTAAATTTTGGTTTTTTTGAAGCTATTTTCAAAGAAAGAACGCTTCACTGCCCCATCCCATGCCAGATGTCTGTATAATGAGGTTGCATGACTATGAAGGAACACTGAAGTTCAAAGGCTGTTTTTATTTTCTTTTCATTTTTTTTTTTCTTTCTTTTGTATTAATGAAGGATTTGAACCCATATCTGATACCTCTGACACGGGAGCCCACATCACTGATATCAAGATTATTTTTATCTGTCTGCTGACAGCCCTGAATGTTTTGGGTTTTACCCCAAGCCCAGACTAGCTGGCTGCATGGATCTTTGTTTGAAACTGTTTCCCACCCAGTTCTGCTCACAGGTAGCTTGACAGAAATGTTTCCAAGCCTTACTAACAAAGAGAAAAATTAATATTATGCTTAATCCTTAGTCTACAATTAATTATTTTACCAAAAGAAGGTCTCAGTAGAAAAAAGATTTGAAACACAAATGAAACAATGTCACATACATTAGAAAAGAAAATATTTCTAAATCTAAAACAACAAAAGTAGCTAAAACTATTTTTTGCTATTCAATCAACCAGCTGAGATATACAGAAGCAATACTGACTGTAGAGCTCCATAATTACTCCTTCAGACTGCTGCAGCACTTTTTGAGTTCAGTTTATTTGTTTTTAAATTACTTTCTTTTAGCTATCTCCTATTTTTGAAGTGTGATAGTGATAATATTGGCTGACATTACAACTTCTTCAAGATAAGAATTATCTACTATTGCAGAAAGTGAGCTTATCTATAGCAGACTGATTCCTCAGCCAAAGATTGTGACCCATTTCAAAGTTCAGTTGAATGCAAAATGTTTAATACAGTTGTTTGGTTTTGTTTTGTGTATGAACATCTCTGTCCTGACAGATATGTATGAAAGACAGTCTCTGCCCTAAAGAGGTAGACTTTTTTTAACCAAATAGATGAAAGAAATGAAAAATGGGAAGATAAAGAGTAGTACAGGGAAAGTGACTTGACCAGAGTGCCACTGCAGATTAATTAGAATTGGTACATGATGACACAAACTCTCCTTAGGCCACTCACCTCCTTGTAACTCTGCTGAGACTTGACCTTAAGCTGTCCAAGAATAGGGTCCATCACTTTCATAAGAGAGTATCCATACTAATCTTAAGGTAAGAAAGTTTGTTGTGTGCAAAGTCTACAAAACTTATAGGAATGGCAGCCTTAATTATTTGCACAAAGGGTCAGAGAATATTCTGTCTCTCTACCCTTGTACTCCAGGAACTCAGTTAATGAGAAGTGAAGTTAGTGTCCTAATTTCAGTTGTATTGAAGCTGAGATTCATGCTTTATCCTGTAACTGGGGTGAGTCCATGCGTGTTTCAGAAAATCTCACTTTTTCAGAGGATTTATTTCCATCTTAAATGAGGAGATGATAGGAGAAACAAGCCAGGTAGTTTCAAACACAGGAACAATTAAACATTTTCAGGGCATGTTTTTCTTAAAAATTTTCCTACTTGTGATTTATAAATCCTCTGAATAAATGTGCAAGGGTGTGTTTTACTTTATAGATCTTTATTTTAAAGATCCTATTTAGTCAAAATAGTATCTGAAATCGTTGACTCATTCCAAAGTGGATTTAAAAATCCACAGACTCATCTGCCATTCTTTGGCTTCTCAACTAAGACAGATAAATTCAACGACAGATCTACAAATCATCTTAAAAACCCCTAAATAGAAAGATTTCTGCTACCCCACCTTATTTTAGTCCGGGGACTTATCTGTTTTAGGTCATAAATGTGCTCTGAAATCCTGCCGTAATAATCAAGTTTATAAACCCTGCTGTCATGTTTAAGTTTTACATCTCTGACTTTCCCCAAAGGGAAGATTTAGTAAAGAGCTCCAAGTTCATACTGAGTTCAACTGGGTCACACACTTTACATGACCACATCAATTATGGTAAATTCTCCCAGTGAACTTCAAGATAATCCAAGTACCTCACAAGTGCCTAACAAAACAACTCAAAATTGAGAAAGTCCAAGTCTGGTTAGGAGCAGTACAGAAGGCAGTAAGTACGCATAACTTTTCAATAGATTCAAAGCAGTAAACTTATTTCCATTGCTCTTGAATTTCATTCCATTAACCTGCAGTTACGAGTAAGGAGTTAAAGTCAAGATTTTCCTACAAGAACTAAACTCAGAACCAAATCTGGTAATAAAAACATTTTAATTCCTTGCTTCAGTGTCCCTTATTTAAATAAGAATCATCACAGTGAAATGATTTGTCTCTCAGACTAAGGTGTCTCTGTACTTTAACCCATAAGAGATGTTTTAAGGCACTACGAACAGCAAGCTATTTGCAGTGCAGATCGGAAGGTCTGGTTGATCTTACAAAACTTAGGAACTGTGTGTTATATTTCAAAGTCCCATTTCATCTACTAGCAAAATCTTTAGGGGTGTATATGTTTTTGTGTATTTTTATACATTATTGTATCTATTTTTATGCATCTCCCACTTTCAGAATGTTGTTCTCTATTATAGTGAAATTCCCTGATTGCTTGTTCCTTACTGAACTCCTGTGTGAGACAGATACTGCAGATGCTCCATGTTTCCTTGTAAATTCAGATAAAGCTAAAGGGGACGAAGTTAATCCCAAGTACTGAATAGTTTCCTACTGTAAGTAGTGACTAGTCAAAAGGGACTAAACTGACCACAGTTTTCCAGACTGGATAAGCCCATGGAGTGTGTGCATAGTAGAGTACTATGAAATTGTAACGAATATAGAAAAGCAGATGTGAAATAACTAAATGTAGGTGATTTTACTCAACAGTCATGCAACAGCAAACCAGATGTGCTATTACGAAAAAAATATACTGTAGCTGTGGAACTCAGTGACACAGAAATATGTGCCAGTAATTTATGTGTCTTGAAAAAGCAATTAGATTAATAAGAAAATAAACCTCTCCAGATCTAGTAAATAGAAGATATCACTAGCTGAAAAACTCTCACAGCTATAGATTATTTGAAATCACTAGGGAAATATACTGTAAAAACATTGTCATATTTGTGTCTTATTCTTAAGCTTTTTTACTTGTCATTTGACACAGTAAAACAGAATACACAAATACACAAACTTCTGAACTCGTTTGGAAAGGACATTTGTGTGCTCTCACATTTTACCTCATAAAATTTTTCTAGTGACTTGGATCTCTGCGTGATTGTACAGTACCAGATAAATTAAGAAAATTAGTGTTTCTTTTTATTCTTATGTATTTATTATACTAGGGATTTGTTCATATTGTATTAAATATTGTTGTGGGGAGGGTTGTAGGTTCACTGTTCGGTATTCAGAGCTTAACACACTGTGAGCAAACTCGTGTAAGATAGTAATGGATATTTTACAGGATACTCTAAAGCATTTCAGAAGTTTGGGGGATTCTGAAATCTCCTTCTCTCTTATGTTGCAGAGCTGAATACTCAGTTTAAATGAGTAGCACTAATATAGTGTCCTTCCTAGAAAGATGGGAAAAAAATAGATCCAGTGATCTCTGCCAAGTATCATCAGGACTGGAAGTTTTGCATTCAGAAATTCAGGTCTTGCATGTTCAAGAACTACTCCAGAATTGATTTTTGCTGTGTTCTTGCTATGTTAGATTCAACTGAATGCAATTAAATACAAGTACTGTATCATTTTTTGGTCCACTGCCTTCCCTTATCTTTGTTCAGCTCTGCATGCAATAAAGATGAATCTTTTGTTGAAAGAGGACGGTGTGAAGGTAGTTGTGGCAGTTCAATGTGGTTGAGACACCTTTGTTTGCTGACCTGCTCAGATTACCTCTTTTGCTGCCACTGGTGCTATCAATAGACAGGACTGTTTTGTTCCTGCACCAGCATCTAGTCCTTCACTTTGTCTGTGAGATTTCATTTAAAAACATAGCTGTTAAGTAGCTAGAACCTATGAAAATACACCATTCCTAGTGAACAGGAATAAGTTCTGCTAGAATAAGGGACTTTTTTCTCTACATATGCATACTGAAGAAAGTAAGATTTCTCCTGGACCAAAGCCAGAAAACAACTCTGAATGAAACCAGTACTGAAAGGTACTTTAAAAGACTTGCTCTACCTGTAGGAAACACAATTGCAACTTCTGCAACGGTTTGTTTGGTGGTGACTGCAGCCATACATCCTTCCGCTCAGGGACACTTCTTTTCCAGTCTCATGGCAGACAGTTTTTAGAATAAGTTTTCTCTGATTTTCTTCACTAACAAGAAGTCAATTTCCACACTAAGAAATCTTCTCATGAAACCCTAATGGAGCTGCCGCTGAAGCACAAGCAATCTCTTCTTTAGGAGACCTTTTAGTTAAGAGTCCTCTGCGCTGTTGACTGTCTGATTACATTCAGATTTCATAAAACCAATTAAGCACTTACTATTTAGCAAAATTAATGTCTAACCAGTTATGTAGGAGTTATTAAAGGAGTCAAAGGGTGACTTCAGTAAACAATCTATGAGTACTTGTGTATAAAATAAAATCTGATGTATTCAATAAAGATAAAATAAGGAAAACCAAGACAAAATTACTATAACTCTGCTCAGTATGTTTGTGTTTAGAGTCTGATTTACCAAACATAGCCTTGAAGGAAACTTTAAAGAAGGTTTTTGTGGTTTTTTTAAACATGTTTTGACTGTGCATAGTCATTCTTTTGCCAAAAAAAATCTTAGCTATATTTGGTTAATACTTCAAAGAATATAACTTTCCTGTTTTTAAAATTACTAATTTGTATGAATTGTCTATGTAAACAGTCTATGTAAAGTCATCTGCGTTCAGGGATTTATTTTGTCCGCAGTTTTGTACGTAGATTGCTGACTCGAATCTGTCCCACAGCCCCTCAAAGTCTACAGTTCGTAACAAAATATTGTAAGATATATGTAATATGTAAAAATACTTACTGAGGAATCCACCAGGGCTCTGTTTTAATCAGTTCTTTGGTATTTAAGCAATCTTCTCTATTAAACCATCTGACTCTATGTGGCAAAGCTTGACTTCTGCTTAAATGATATCCCAATGAGAAATGCAAAATGAGCTGTGATTTCGTTCATAAAAGAATGCATAAATAAACATACTTTGAAGGAATGAATCAAAGGAGTAGGGATTAAAAAAAAATCCCAAAGCCTCACCCTAGCAGGTTGCTAGTGAACTGTATTTTTTGTATATAGAAACCAAATAAAAATTCATCTCTTTTATTAGGAACACTTAAATGCAGTGCAATCACCCTGCATATAAATCAATGTAACTAAGACCAGATTTTGATCTTCTGTATCTTGACTGCTCTTCAAATAAGTATAATCAAAGATGTTCAGAGAAAAAGGGTTGTGGCTAATATCATCAATATTGACAGTCATTTTTACTTTCTGTAGCACTCAACTCTTCTCATGTTACACGTTTCCATGCTGCTTCATAATCAGCACATTTCAGAAGAAGATAAACTATTCTAGCACTATGAGAAATCTCAAGGAAAATGTGTGGGAAAACAAAAAAAAAATATCACACAAGGGAACAGAGTTACAGAGGTATTCAGTCTGGTTGCCTTGCCATGTTAAAAAGCAAAGTGAAAAAAAAGACAGAGGGGTACAAGTGCCAGATTTTTGTTCTTAATGTATTCATCCTCCTTGATACATTAGTGCACATTTATAACGGAACCTTTAAAAATATATTTATCTGACAGAAGTTTGTTTTCTTAAAAAGCACACATTAAGAAGACTGTTTTCTCACTATAGTGAGATATTTGCCCTCAAATCAATATGGATTGTGATCAAAGCAGCTTATGCATTGATAAAGTGTCTTGAACCTCACTTCTTAAACATGTGCAGACATATTGAAAACTTGTATTGATGATGCAATCCAGATAACCTGCAAAATACTTTTCTGGGCACTTCTGTGTTCTGTAACACAAAAATACCTGAATTTTCTTAACTAGTTTTCTTGGCAAGACCACAAGTATATGCCATAGCCAGAAATTCAGTTAAGCAGTCTTGAATCTAGGTGACAGGAAAAGGAGACAGCAATGGATGTGATTCATCTTGACTTCAGCAATGTTTTCCACACTGTCTTCCGTAACATCCTCACAGACAAACTGATGAAGTATGGACAGAGAAGCGGACCATGAAGTGGACTGAAAACTGGCTGAACTGCTGGGCTTAAAGGGTTGATATCAGTGGTAGAAAGTCCAGCAGGACGTCTGTAACCACACCCCAGGGGTTGGTACTGATGTCAATTCTCCATCTCCGTTCATGACCTGGATGATGGAGTGCAGTTAACCTTCAGCAAGTTTGTAGATGATACAAAGTTGGGAGAAGTGACTGATAAACCAGATGGTTGTGCTCTCAGTCAGAAGGACCTGGCAGGCTGGAGAAAGTCTGAAATAGTCTGAAACAAAGCTCAAGTTCACCAAGGGAAAAAGTTGCATGAGGAAGATCAGCCTCATGTAACAGTACAGGCTGAGGACCAACCGGCTGCAAAGCAACTTGGTAGAGATGAACCTGGGGGTCCTGAAGGGTACCATCATGAACACAAGCCAGCAATGTGCCATCATGGCAAAGACAGACATCAGCTTCCTGGAGTGCATTAGGCAGAGAGGTGCCAGCACATCGAAGGAGGTAATCCTTCCCCTCTGCTCAGCCCTGGTGTGACACATATAGAATGATGAGTCCCTTCCTGAGCTACCCTGTACAATACAGATGTACTGGAGTTAGTCCAGCAAAAGGCAACAAAGATGATTTAGGGATTGGAGCATCTTTCACATGAGGAGAGGCCAAGACAGCTGGGGTTGTTCAACCTGGAAAAGGGAAGGCTCAGGCAGGTCATATCCATGTGTACAAATACTTGATGGGGAGGAATAAAGAAGACAAAGGCAGAAGTCTGAACTGCTGAAAAAACAGAAGGATACCAGGTCCTCCACTGTCTATATGGAGAAAAGAAAAACATCAACCTGGCTGCAGTGAGTGCCACTAGAAGGTCATAGCTCAGTGTAAGAAGGGGAGCAGTAGAGTTAGGAAAAGAAGCTCTTTCTGGTCCTTCTGGTCACCCTTCTGGGAGCCTTACAGTATGTGATCTGGATCTTGTGTTCCTTCTTACGCCAGAAATAAGCGTAGTGTTCTTCTTGGCATGTTGCAACAGTATTTTTTTTTGTCTATAAAGTAATTAGTTAAAATAATCACCAATAAAATCGAAGATAAGAGCATAAAAAGAAAAAAAACCCCACACGTAGATATCAGACAGAGACAGAAGTTCTTTGTGACATTAGAAGAACCACTGTGCCCAAAATCAACAAACAAAGGCTTTTAATCATTACAGACGTTATGATTTTCTTGTTATTCACATTATATCCACTCATAAAAGAAGTAATTTCATTATATGGTGTTGACTGCTTTTTAGGTCAGTCTAAGGTGCTCTCAGACTTGAATTTTGACTTACAAGTTTTAAACATCAAAAATCCTGCGTATCGTCTCAGACCCAGGTAAAATTACCTTCAGCTCTAATTTGTAAAATTCCAGCCATTAGAAAGGAAAACAGTAGGTGGAGTAAACAGAATTAGTCTGTAGGATTAGATAGACTGTATCAGTCACTGAAATAACCATACTAACAGACAATGCCTTATTCAAAGATCATTTAAATCTTTTCAGGGCTTTAATGGATTTTGGATCAGATTTCAGAAATCTAAGTTATTTATTTTTCCTGAATAATTATAAAATACACGCAAACTCTTTAGTCAAATCAAGGTTTTGCTGATAAGAGTAGGGTACACAGGGGAGAGAGAGGCACACCATGATTTCTAACTTACTTTCTTAGAAAATGATCCAATGCTCCAGTCTTGAGAGACCTTTAAATAAATAGCCCCTGACTAGGCAGGCAAACGCTTTCTACTAAACCAAATTAGCATAGATATTTAATGTATTTTAGTACTTTTCTACGTAGGAAGGTAACATACCAACTGTGGGTAGGTCAGATATACCTGGACAATCCATTTGCTTTTGCCTTCAGATGGGCACCATTATTGCATTTTTGAAGGTATAATTTGTCTTTTTTTTTTTCCACAGACAAGTTTTCTTTGTTTATAGGGCCCATATCAACTTTTAGATATTTGATTTTTTTTAGAATAAATTAAACTTTTACAACACGAGCATTTATTTCACTCAGACTTTTTAATAAATATTTTAACATTTATACTAATGCTTCAGCTTATATTTACTGCAGCAAATGCTCTACTGCTATTTCGGCTGTTCCCTAAACATTTACTGTTTTAGGCAGAGGTAAAGACGTTTTCTTAGGGACTCTGGAAGCTTCTGAAAAGACTACAGGGTGAAAAAGAAGCTGTTTATTTAAATCTGTTTTTAAAATAAAATGTACTTCAGGCAACATGCCATGGGAAATAATCTTATAACGTTTTTTAAAAAGGAGACATGGGCACAACTTAAAACAGCAGATCATTACACCAAACCTATGTTCTTCCCTTATGTATTCACACTTCTTAAAAATATAGATTTTAAATAAGAACTTAATCTTACCTTTCAGCAATACAAAACTAAGTAAGATGTAAAATGTATAACTCAAAGTCACGTAATCACTCTGAAAACACTACTCCCTCTGGAACCTTCGGTTTCAGAAAAAGTTGTATGTTCTTGAAAGAACAATTTTTAAAAGATGTTTGTTTTCACATAAGTATAGACACCTTAGAGATAATCCTGAAACACAGTGAAAGAAGAGACCAACACCTGCCTCACTACAACCTCTATTCAGGCAGTTGTAGAGAGCAATAAGGTCTCCCTTCAGCCTCCTCTTCTCCAGACTAAACAATCCCAATTCCCTCAGCCACTCCTCACAAGGCTTGTGCTCTAGATCCTTCACCAACTTGTCATTCTTGTTGCATCAGCACATTTTTTTCCTTTTTTCTGATGCCCATTTCAGGAAATTCAGGTTGTCTACATGGGAAAATACTGAGAGAAAACAAATGAGCTTTTTATTTGAAATAACAGGGGTGTAAATTGTAGGAGTTGCATACATATTTTTTTAACACTCAGTACTCGTTAAAGTAACTATGAAACACAACTAGCCCAGTTTGACACCAGGTTCAGCACTTGGAATCACAAAAAACAACCTCAACAAAGCATGTTTCTACATTCAAGCCATTCTATTGAACAGACAGAACAAACAGAAACTTCTCCAATCTGATGAGTTAGATTATTTGGTAGGGTTTACAAAATGTAAGGGTTTACAGTGCAGTATTATGGTTTGCTTGTAGCTCTGGCAGAAGAATAGAATAAATTAACCAGACTCACTTTAAAATTTCCTTCCAATCATTTAAGGCTGGGAAACACAAATCTTTCTGATGTGCAAGTATCCACTCTGGTCACTGAGGAAGAACATGGAGCTCCATAGTCCTCTTGATCCTCCTACAAATCTCCAGGTCATTTAGCAGACTTTCTCCAGTTTATATTTTGACTCTTCAGAGACAGGCTACATATGTATGGTGTCGTAGGCCCTGTAATATATTTCACTATGTATATGTACTTTGTACATATGTAGTACAGGAGAATTTTTAGAACTGAATTATATCATCCTCACCCTTTCTCCTGCCCTCCTTGTTTATATTTTCTTGCTTTATTTAGTTATTTTAAATTTTTTATTATTATTTTAATTTAACTTTATTTTAGTGATAATTTTGACTTGGAGAAGCCTTCTCATTTAAAAGGTTTCCATGTTTTTGTGATGTGCAACTCCCCAGGAAAGGTAAGATTTCAAATTTTTCTCCTTAAACAGCTTTTTACAGGGGGAAAAAAAAAAAAAAGCCAAAGCAAAAAGGAAAAGGGTCTGATTAAGAAATTAGTAAAATTCCTCAGGCTCTGACTCTCCTTTGATTTCTTTGTCATGACTTCTGGTAAACAAGCACTACTACTTATGTACAAGGAAAGCCGAAGAGAACTGGGTTTGTTCAGTTCATCTTGTTCACTTCAAAGCCCAACGGGCTATGTTATTGCTGTTCTCATCTATCTAATGGAAAGATATAGAGAAGATAGAGCCAGACTGCTGTCAGAGGTGTACATAAAATGTAATGAGCACAAACTGCAACAAATGAAATTCTGATTAAGTCTTAGGGAAATGGCTCAACAATGAGATTTTGTGGAACCTCCATCCTCAGAGATTTGCAAACTTCGAGTAAGGTCCTGAGCAACCTGTTCAAAGTTGGCCTTGCTTTAAGCAGAGGTTAGGACTAGATCATGTACTGAGGTCCCTTCCAAACTAAGTTCTTCTGCAGCAGAAGCAGAGTTGTTTTCTGTTGCTATTTGTATAATTTGTAGAGGTTTCCATAACTGCAGAAAAAGTTCATAAAACAGAAGAAAATTTGTGATTTAGTGAAGACATGGAAGTTTATTTGCCACATAGGTTATTCAGGTGATGGAACTGCAGACAATTTCAGTAGTCAGCTATACATGAAGTACCTGTGGTATCTACTAGTGAGATCTTAACTGTTGAAGCTAAGGGTTGTTAATATGGGGTTTCACACCTGCAGTCTATCCAACCAGGCTTTGCCATATGTCTCATGGAGGTGAAAGCCTCCAACAGAGGCAACAGCAGAGAAAGAATATAGAAAAGATCAAGCGGCAGTGAGAGAATGAATTACATTTATTGCTAGTTAGAGGACTGTTTGGCATTTTGCAGGAAATGACCCTAAAAAAGTGATGGCTTGCATGGTGAATTCCCTGAGGTATAGTAGAGACACTCCATCAAAACCATTTCAGGTCTTGAAAAATCAACATTTTTCAATTTTTAGTCATTTGGAGTGATTTTATTTTTCCTAAGAAAGGCTGATATTTTTGAGGGGAAAAAAAAAGCATAGCAAAAAAAAGCTTTTATTTAGCACTCAATTCTGTTGAATATCACTTGAATCAAAAAGCATTTCAGCTAGCTCTATTTTGCATGTTCAAAATCTTTGTTTGTAAAGCATTTGCAAAGTACAAAAACCATAATTAGCATACCAACAACAAATTATTGACAGAATCTTTTATTCTTTGCATAATCACTATTTCCATTGAGTATGTATCAATTTTTAAACTCTTGGTAGAAGCAAAATCCTTGCAGAGGAGAACTTCTAAGAAATTACTTTTTCTTTTCAAATCAAGGTTTCCTCTATACAATATATAGTTCTAACCTGAATTAGTTCTGAGACTCCCTTTCTTATATTTTGAGAGATAATGTAAGTGAAACGGGAATGAAAGGAAGGAAAAGGTCATAAGCTTGCAAATAACTCCTTATAAAAGATTTGTGTGGCTACCTAGTAAATATGCCACAACAGGAACCTGTGTTAGACTAAGGTTTGTAATCTCATCTCAACCAGCTATTCCTCCTTATAAATATTACCATTCCACAGTAGTAACTTCAGTAGGATTACTTCATGCGAAGAACTGCGTGTTTAATTCCCAAAGCCAGATTCATCTGAACATTTATTCATTTTCCACTTTTTGAAATTGTTTTGAACTACATTTCCCCCTGTTTTGGAATTCAGGGTTATTCCCAATGAGTCATTAGAGATTTACCACACTCCAGCATCTCTCTTTTGTCATTCCCATTTCAATTTATCTAGACCCCCTTTTTTATGTAGCTGTCTCAAGTTTTGTCTTTTCAATTTCATCAAAACTAAGAAATATTGTTAATTTTTAACTCCTGATAATACATCTTTTGATAGCATCTCAAAGATCTAGCCAAGGTGAGGAACAGTTTATGTTAGATTGAGCATAATCCCTGAGATTTAGTTCCTAATTTGGAAAGTCCAAACAGACAAAGCAATTATATTTATTTGAAGATGACACTACTCTTTAAACTTGTAATGAATTAGAATAATTAATAGCAGTTAATCCATCTATGGATTTTAATAAGAATCAGAGCTCTCCTGAGCTAGGCAATATACTGGAAGGAAAACATGCTTTTTAGTAGAGAATTTATAATCTAGGTGTCTGAGAAGATTTTGCAAAAGAAAGAAACAGGTAAAATGATACTATGTTTAAAGTATGCACGTAAAGCTAATTTAGTTCATCCTTTTGAGACTCCTGTTATGAAATGGCTTTCCTGGTTGTTTATGTTTTCATTATATATCATTGACAATAATACAAAGATATAGGCACAGAAATAAATCACACAGGACAAAAATTCAACCTTTATTCTGAATAAAGTACATTTTCTCTCCACATGACTCTAACCCTCTGAATGAAATTATTCATGTCAGATCTTATTTCAAAGTGTTCTCATGAATATGGAATTTATAATTCCTTTCAAGACCAGTTCCCACCTGGATTTCTGTTTTACTTCTTTGGTTACGTGTATTTCTCTGACTGTGTCCCTCTATGCTGCCCTAAGGACTGAGTCACGGGATTACCTTTCAATGACTAGAGATTCAGATTTTGGAGACCCTTATTTCAGTTCTGCTTTCAGTTTTAAAAGCATTTTTATTTTGTTTTTTTAAACATCTTTTCTACCCACTTTATGTTTTCAGTCAGAGATAATAAACTTCTGTTTTCTGCCTAGCCTTATGGACACAGGCAAGGAACACACACAACATCTGGGCAGCCAAAAACCAGGACATTTTGGGTAGTAGTAAATTGAACATGCCCAGAAATGCTTCCCGACACTGAGGCCAAATACCATGTTGTAGCTTTCAGTACAAGGTGGCTGTGTAGAAACAGGCTATTTGGAATCACCTTTGGAATATTTTGACAGCCAAACTGTATCAGGGAACTGTACAGAAAGACGGCCAAAATTCATGCCAAAGAACATATTAACAGCTTATTGACTTTGCACACTCTGGTGTCTAGGATTCTTCCTGTGCCCGTGTGATTTACTATCATGTGCAGTCTTTGTATTGTTTTCATCTGCAAGCTGGTTCAGTCACATTTCTGATAAAGGTTTAAATTGTTAGAAGCCTTCAATATTACTATCTCATTGTATTAAACAGTCCTTACAGCAAGGGCGTAATAACATAAGTATGGTTTTCATCTCTGTGAACAGGGTCAGAACGAAACTTTATGAACCTCTCAAGCCTTGAAGCCGGGAAATAAGTAGCTCTAGCCTAAATAATATTAAGATAATGAGAATAACTAACTGATAAAGGAGCGTGTCCGCTTCAGTCTCGGTGAGCTGTTTGTATGGTTTCTGATGGCTGTGCTTGGCTGGAAAATATGTACTTGTTTTCCACCAGTGCCATTTCTGAAAACATGTTGTTTTGTTACGAATTGGAAAAAAAGCAGGGAAAAAAGGTTACATTTCATTGTCAGAAGGGAAGAAATAAAATTTATATTTTCAAATCAGAAATTCTTTTGTCAATTGTGACTTGCCGCTCCAGGTTAAAGTAATTTCTGCCTGGTAGCCAATGGTTCAGTTTTCCTGGAGAAAGTCGAATGTTGTTTTTTATGTTTATTTCTTTATATTGTTTTGGGTTTTTTGGCCAGAAAAACATAATAATTTCTTATGTAGCAGTTGTTGGTTTTCTTTAAGATGGTATACTCTATGAAAAATTAATTGAATTGGAATCTCCTAGTCAGCTTGAGTTTCCCCACCTCTGCACAGTGACTGAATTGCTGCTTTTACTGTTCTGACTGAGAATTTGCTAGATATTCAGAACTTAGCCACAAAAGTTTCTTGAAAATGACCCTTCACTTTAACCCATTATAGATGCATTAAAATGATAAATCAGAGTGGATATCTCAAGGAAATGTGCATTTGTAAAAGTAGGGCTTTAAATAAACTTACTTTAGTTACTTGCTCTTCAGGACAAATCTTCTCAGTTCTAACAAGAAATCCCTGACCAGGATAGCACTAATTGCATTGCCTAGGCACATTGAGTAGGGATTTCATTTCACACATCACAAACTGTCCACACAACCTTGTCATAGTAATATTTCATACATAACTTTTTCCCAGCAAAGACTAATCTTCCTATCCTAGTTTCACAGTCCACTACTCTGAAACAAAGCTCAGTTAAATCTTAATAAAAAAAGAAGAAAAATTAAAAAGAAAAGAAAACCTCTGTGCTTTCGCTTAGGGCATTGTCCCTGAACTTGCCGAAAGTTTCTGCAACCTCAGCTGGACTCCAAGGACCAGATTCCGGTAATCATCAATGAAGAGTGTTGCTAATACAGTATTTTCAAGTGGAAGGAAAATTAGGCATAGAAAGACACAGAATACATAGGGTTAAGTGACTGTTATAGAGTTTCATAACAATTTATTTTTTTCTCCTTGCTTTTGTAGAAATGCTCTATTTGAAAGCTTTGAAATTCAAACACATTTTTCCTAATTGATGAAATATTTTTAAAGATAAAATATTAAAGACAGAACTAATTTTTTGTGCTTTCTCTTGAATAGATTTTGGATGGTTCTTACATTAATTGTTCTCTATTGATTTCAGCCTTGTTTACTTAAAAATCACACTTTTTAGTAAGCAATAAGATAAGAATAGGGGAAGTTCTCGTTTGTGTACAAGTTATTTCGCTTAGTGTGTCACAAAGATCTTACATCCCCTTCTGAAGAACTTCTACAGGTCACTGTCAAGGTCAAAATATTAGTTGGTCCATTGACCTATTCTGGTGTATGCTTCTGTATACTGCTTTTCACCTCAAGTTCTCAGAGAAGTGTACAATAAAATGAAATAATGTAACTCCTTCCATTTGACATAAGGCTAAGTACATTTGTATACATCACAATCTCTATTTTTCAGGAAATTACTCTTCTCACAAAGTTATGTGGTCATATGCTGTGGCTGAATTTCAGTCCTGCCTGCAAAATTCCTTAAAAATATTTGCAGGAAACCAGTTGTCAGCTGAAGTAAATTTATTAGAATACTGTAATTCTTGGAAAAACAGCATCATGTTTGCAACAGTTTGGATGCAAAGTCTTCATCAAATTAGAACAGTTTACACCAAGTAATGATCTGCTCCTCTGTGATGTGTTGAACAGTAGCTTCACACTGAATAACTGATTACTAGGAAAAACGGGAGGTATTTGAAAGTGTGCATACAGAGGAAAGTGAAACTTATTAAAAAGTAAGTAGATCTTTTTCTCCTTTGGAGTCAGAAGTATGGAATACTAAGCACACACCTTTCTCACAGGACCACTGGGAAGACCTGGATCAGAATAAATTTTCTCTTTTTTATGATAGTTTTAAATGCATCTTTTAGAAACATCCATTCCCCTCTAATTATGTTTTAAGAGATTTTAACTTTTTCAGGATGTTCTTCTCTCTTTATTTATTCCTCTGAAGAGAACATTTCTGCTCGGAGAACAGTCACTGAAAACCAGATAGCACTGACATATCAATAATGTTAGCAGGTGTGCCTTCACTGTATAGAAGGCAATTTACTATTTTTCTGAAATCCACTGAACTTTCCTCATTTTGGGGAAAATTTAGTGGATTTAGTTGACTTCCTTGATTTGGTCATTTTTAGGTGTCTGAATCTCAGAGAAAGTTTAGCAGGCATTTCATCTGTCGTGCAATGCATTTGTGTCGAGTTTTATTCAATATGTATTACTTTCTATGCCTCAATGTGATGAGATCATATTTTAATGTATTAGAGAGATGTAATTTCTCATAAAGAAACAAAAAGTTGTCTATCAGATATTTTTATGTATATTTTTGTTTAAATATATTCATGTCTTTCCCACAGATTGTATTCTTTAAGACATAGTGATTATTAGACAGGATATTTAAATTTTCATGTCACTAACTGCAGAGTACTCTTGGGTAGTAGTTCAGCTAAATTTGTGCAGAAGGAGGTGCCTGCATCTCCAAACATGTGTGCTTATGCATCTATATCTCCTTTAAATAAGTGCTGATATTTCAGACTGCTCTGACCTGAAATTAGTCCTGCTTTTAACAAATTAAAGTATGCTTTCATTGTAGCATATTTGTTTATAATATATAACAAGCTGCTCTGCCTGAGTGCCTGATACAGATGAAACCACTGCCTTCTGCTTGGCAAGTCAAATGCATGCCACTATAGGATTGTTAAACCCTGAAAAAAAACATACACAAAAATCTGTGTTCCTGGACTCTTCTCTTCAGTGCATCTGTTCCAGTTCTCCAAGCAATGAGTATGGGATTCCTCAGTGGTTTTCTGTAGAGTCAGAGGCTGTTTTCTGATGTGTGTCCGTAGAGTCTGCCCTTGGCTAGAGTATTCCAGAGAAGCTGAAAACATCCTGTGCTGGCTAATTAACGGAAGTACAAAAAGCTTGCTGCCAGGGAATCAAATGTTGGCAAACAGGTCCCTTTAGGCTCTTTCTGAGAAGGCTGGCGAATGCAAGCTGTCTATGAATTTGGCTTAGGATAAAACACAAGGCTAGACACGGGCTCTTTCATTTTATTTTATTTTTTTTCTTTCACAGAAAAAATTCTGCAGTAACTTACATGGCTTAGATTGACTTTGATGCAATTATGCAGGGTGCAGGCCAATACAGAATTCACTCTGCACAATCATATGCTTCATATTGGGTTGTCATTCACTTCATTACTCCAGGGTATGACTCAGAATGAATCCGCCAAAGCCAGAGGAGTTACATTTTGTTTTAAAGCAGATTAAAAAGTGAGAAAAGAATAAAGCCTATACTGTTAGGTCAAGAGAGAGAAAAATCATCATGGAAGCTGAGTGCTACGGTTTCAAAACCCCATGTTATGGAAAAAAACCCAACCCTCCATTTCCTACTTTTAAAATCACATAATTCTTTAACATGGTGCTAAGATAACACTTGCTTTGAGTCCTCAGCTCTGTCCCTCACAGAGACAACCAGGAAAGTCGACAAGAGTTCACTCATTCTTTTTTTGATCTTTTAACCCACGGAATATGATAGAAACATATCTTCAGAGTATATCTTAGTGCTCCCACCTGGTTAGGTATTCAGAAAAAAGGGTCAATTATGCACATTTTCTGTCTATCTGCTTACCCACTCACTGTGAAATTAGGAAGTTTCCCTTTGGAGCCCCTCACCTACCCTGCTCCACTCCTCAGCTTTATCTGACATAAAATGTCCTCAGAGAAATATCTGCTAGCACTGAAAGACCAGCATAGCTGCTTAGGCCCAGAAGAGAAATGATGAGTCAGAATAAGAGAAAATTACCCACTTTAGCATAGCTGAGAGCTTAGATGCCTGAATCCTTAACCGGCACTTGGGATATGCCCCACTTTCACATCCCTGATCCCAATTAGGTACAGCAGACATTTGTCTGATGGCTTCTTCTGTTTTAAGTGCTTATCCTCGTCATGTGGGCACTCCACTTTTTCTACTCATTTAAGACCTTTCAAAAGTTCTGGATTTGACCGCATGCAGCATGGAGACATTTCTGAAGTCTCAGTAACTTCTGCCTCTGTGAAATATGGTACTCAGCCAAGTGCAACAGTACTACTGGTCATGCCCTGTCATTCCCATTGTCAGTCTGGCTCAGATGCCCTAATCATAGAATCGTAGAATATCTCAAGCTGGAAGTGACCCGTAAGGATCATCAAGTCCAACTCCCTGCTCCGCAAAGGATGACCTAGAACTAAAACATATGATTAAGAGCATCACCCAGACTCTCTTTGGTGTCACAGTACAGGATTGCACCCACACCTTGACAGGTCCACACTCTCCATTACGTGCCAACAAGGATCTTTCTGTGCCTGTCACTAAGAATCGCAAGCCATCCATTCCTTAGGCAACCAGACCACACAGTTCACGTTATCTTAAAAAAGCACCATTGTCTCTTAAATTCCATAGCCTTCCTAAACAGGGTGCCTAGTGAAGTCTGCTAAGACTGAAAATAATTTTCACCCTCATAGTGACCCAGTAAAAGTCAGAATCAATCCCAAATATTGCATCTGGTTTCCAGTCCAGTTCATTCACAACCAATTTTCATCTTGTATAGAAACACAATTTTTATTCACCATTTTATATTTGCTGTCAAAGTGCCTTTTTTTTGGTCCCATGGTGATTGCCACCTACTGCTGTTGACAACATGTAGTGTAACTAAATTAGACCAGACACTGGCAAACTATTTACTTTTTCAGAAGCATGTTCACAAGGAGTAGGGAGACACTTCGAATAGACATTTTCTCTAAATGACACAATATGCATGCAAAGCTGTAAAATCAATACGCCATTTACCAAAAAGGAGTTGATTTTCTGTAAAGTTCTGTTGATTGTATTTAATTTAAAATGTTTTTTTATATAGCCCTAATGGATTACTGTCTTCCCTTCTGTGAAAACCATTAATTAAAATGACAATACACTCTAGAATAACTTGCATATATAATGAACAGTAGGACAGTAAATTTATAATAAAAACTTTGATTCAAAAATAAAAGGAAAAAATAAATAATTCTGCTTAACCTTAAACATATCAGGCAGATGAGCAACAACCTCCACTTATATTTTTCTTTAAGCAAATCTCCAAATCCCGTGAGTAGTCACAGGATCAAGGACTATGTCAAAAGGGTGCTATACACAACACCAGTAATTAAAACTTAGAAATGGTTGTAACACTAAAAATATTTTCATTTTAGAGAAATTAGTTACTCTCTTGCTTTGTGGCAGTATGCTTCTCTGAACCTAATTTCGAATCTTTATATCCAGATTTCTCAGCCCCTGAAATTTTCTAAGTTTCCTAGCAGTCTGTTCAGGAAATTCACAGAATCACAGAACATTAGCAGTTGGAAGGGACCTCTGTGGATCATCTAGTCCAAACAGCCTGCTCAAGCAGGGTCATCTAGAGCAGGCTGCACGTGACCTTGCCCAGGTGGGTCTTGAATATCTCCAGAGAAGGACAATCCATAATCCCTCCGGGCAGCCTGTTCCAGGGCTCTGTCACCCTCACAGTAAAGAAGTTCTTCCTCATTTTCGAATGGAACTTCCTATTCTTCAGTTTGTGCCCGTTGCCCCTTGTCCTGTCACTGGGCACCACTGAAAAGAGTTTGGCCCCATCCTCCTGACACCCACCCTGAAGATATTTATCACAGAATCACAGAATCACAGAATGGTAGGGGTTGGAAGGGACCTCTGGGGGTCATCTAGTCCAACCCTCCTGCCGAAGCAGGGTCACCTACAGTAGGTTGTAGAGGACCTTGTCCAGGCGGG
>Ga0065711_1029306_pt1 | contig 36718 bp, 18 predicted proteins | sample Hoacrofraction12_FD_59098 | JGI IMG/M metagenome (GOLD analysis project Ga0065711, IMG submission 59098) | Hoatzin crop microbial communities from Cojedes, Venezuela - Epithelial fraction 12 v2 (version 2) | ecosystem: Host-associated > Birds > Digestive system > Esophagus > Crop | place... | reverse complement strand
CCCGCCTGGACAAGATCCTGTGCAGCCTACTGTAGGTGACCCTGCTTCGGCAGGGGGGTTGGACTAGATGACCCACAGAGGTCCCTTTCAACCCCTACTATTCTGTGATTCTGTGATTCTGTGATTAGCTACTATACCTAAGAAGCTGAAGAGAATTCCTTGTTGTAAAGCAAAATCTTAATAATGCACTTGTTTTCCGTTTTAAAGAATTACATTCTTTCATCCTGAGATCTTGTCTAGCAATTAACTACTCTAATACACTGTAGGCATATCTCTTTTTGATGTGGTAAATCTGTTGTTCAAGTGTTGCCTGACAATCCGGGGACGTTAATCACACATCCATTTGTGTGGTTTCCCAGGTATCTCTGGAATAACACAGAGCCGCCAGGTTATAAAGCCATTTTACCCTCAGGAGGTACTGCTCAGCAGCTTGGATCAACAGCAGGTTAGTAGGAGGACCAACCCAGACACCAAAATCTCTGCTAAAGCCTCCAACAGACCTTGATGTCCACCAGCTGTAGGCTTATTTTAATGAAGTAGAAAAGAAGCAGAACCCCACCACATACCTGTAAAACCTGTGCTAGACAAGGGCAGTGTTCAGAAACTTTTCTGTGTGTAGACTGATTTTTTTTGAAGCCAGAGGCATGAAAGAGGCATCCACAAGATGTGGGCTGCACCAAAAGCTGCTCCCCTTCCTGATATTTTTGTGTGTTTTATTTATGAGAATTTTTTTTTTCCCCTGATTATTTTTTTTAAAAGTTATCTTTAAAATTTCCTTTTTGGATCTTCCAATGAATGGAAATCATTAACCAACTTGTAAGGTATCCTAGCCATACAAAAGAAATAGGTCATTAAAAAACCCCAAGAGGCATAGAGAAAGATCATTTTTGAAAATGAAATAAGACTTGTTCCATTTTTATATTTGAGGCCTAAGATGCATTTACATTTAGGTTATATCATCATCATTATTATTTTCTGCAAGAAAAAAGTCACAACGAGGGTAGTCAAACATTGGAATATCTTGCCCAGAAGGAAACTCCATCCTTGAAAATAGTCAAACTTGACGAGACAGGATCTAGAGCAACCTGCTCTAACCGGACCTGCCTTAAGGCAGCAGTTGGACCAGAGAACTCAAGATTATTGAACAATGGTATTTGAATCTTTTTTTATAGTGCGAAGGGGCCACTAAGAGGAAGTAAGATTATCAGTATAATCAGTCTAATCATGGAAAGCTGCCTTAAAACAGCCCCAGAGTGAGAAGCAATCAGATTTGTAGCTCTTAGTCTCAGGAATGAGTCTAGAGCTACAAATGAGCTGCAACAGCTCACCCCAGCTAAGTAAACACATCACACCTCCCCACATCTCTGCTGCCTGCTATTTCAGAAGTGAACAACTACCTGCCAGGCACGCAGACTCTGCTGCCAAGGAAAAGGAAGGATCCAGAATAAAGTGTTGTCTACTCTTAGAGGTCTCACTGTAGCAGCTGCTTTTGCTGAAGAAGACTTGAAAAAACCACAGGCAGGACAACTTTTAAAGAGAGAACATATAATGAAATTAGCATAGATACTCTAATGAAAGGGGAAGGACAAAGAGAAGCCTCATTATGGAAACTTAATTAATAAGGAATTACAGCAAAAGTATCTATTTCTAGGTTGGTTGGCTTTTTTTATTTATAAAAAGCTATTGGCACTGAGATATGCAAGGAAATTATACCTGCTGCTAATGGGGTAAAATATTGGAAGGGTTGAAGAAGAGCTTGGAAGCATAAAACACTATTTGTCTGTGGCTCTCAAGAACCTACTATCAGTATCAGAGACCATGCAAGAATGATGGTTCTGCTGTGCAAAAGTGTTTGAACCCTGAGGGAGACAATAATTCATTGCTGCTGACCTCCCAACTCCCCAGTCTATTCTGGATATAAATGGTGTTCTTGACATCTGGCAGTTCTATAACAGGAAACCCTACACGAGAAGTAAGACAACAGGGCTAGACTTACTAGCTAGTTAGCAAGAAAAGCCAATTATCAAGAAGCTTCCTGCATCATATATGCACTTTTACAGAAGCAGGATGAGTTACTACAGCACGACACCACAGGTATAATTCTGCCTTCCTCATTGAAGGTCAGATATGTTCTTCTGTCTAATAAAATTGTCCAAACACCTTTGTATGAGTTTGATAAATGTTGTCATAGCCACTATGAGGCATGAGAGGTGGACTGGCAGGGTTACAACCAAAGTTCTGTATTATGTGAAGGGATTTATCCCCCTTCATACAGAGATTTTCCTGTGCCACGTTGGACACTTAAGCACAGCCCTTCAGATGCTTCACTACTGCAGAGATAAGAGAATCTTTCTTTTAGATATGAAGCAAACTCACTGTCTATTAACTAAGAAAAATGTTATCTTTAATACTTACGCTCCAAGTTCTGCTTTGATTATTTTCACACCGTATGCTTTAACAGGTTTACAAAAAATCCGTAAAATTCTCTAAAATTAGAAAAGGTTAAGTTACTAACACTGATCTGCTCTTTAGGACCTTTAAGCTAGCAATGGGCCTAGCCAATAAACCACCTGCTGAGCTTCCTCTCTCAAGCAAGCCCTCGATGCAACTTAGCCTTTGCTCAGAGACCCATGTCCTTGGGTACCCTATCACCTCCATTATCAGAAACGTTCAAGTTTGATGGTGCTGAGATCTGACACTGACAAGACAGCCTCCTTGTCTCTCAAATAATTTACTTCTGCATCCATGAATTGATCTTCTATCCTTAATTATAAAAACCTGAATACAGTACTTTTTTGTATTTCATAAGAAAGTGAAACAAGGCTCAGCACGTTACCACTGTTTTGGAGCAAATATGACCTTTTAATGCATGTGCTGATACCTTCCAACCACAGCTGCTTCCCATTTCCACTGCATTTATCTTCTGTTTTTCTACAAAGATAAAACCACTTGGGCCAAAGTCTGCCCCTGGGCTCTCTATACATGGTTGTACACTAAAGGTGCTGGGCTTGACAACATGCGAGGGCTGCACGCAAGCAATTACTTCTGAATTCAGTGGGGACAAACTTGACTTGCAGCAGCTTCAGAAACACACCAAACGGAAGTAAACCAGCAGAAAGCATAGGAGCTGCTGTGCAATGGAGCAAAGGGAGGGCATCTATCATCCAAGGCAATTCCACCAATTACCTAGACAGCATCATCCAAAAGAAACTTTGCAGAAGCATTTAACAGTGGCAAAGACTGATTTGTGAGTCAAAGATGACATTGTAATCTCTTACTGTCAATAGTAGAAAGATTATCAATTAAAAAACAACATTAATTTCTATTGATCCTTTAAAATAAATTATGTGACTTCAGCAACCTTTATGCAGAACACTAACATCCAAAGTTCAAAGCCACAAAGTAATAGGAATCTGTTCACGCATTTATCAACTGCTGGGTCAGATAAAAAAAATACAGCTACTAGCCACACTACTGGATTTCAGGAATCTCTCTTTTCCTCAAGTGCATGATATGCATTACAGTATCCTGAGGGATACCAAAGCTAATGCAGAAAGCACATTACATGCAGAGGTATTCTGAATCTAAAGCTAGCCTATGTCTGAGGTTATTGGTAACATAACTGGAAGAGCAAAGTGAACATGTATGTGAATGCGTATTTTGAAATTTTGGCACCTACAGTTAGACTCCTCTGGACCCAAAGTGAAGATGTACCATTCCCTGTGGCACACTGCCAGGAACAGAGTAGTCTGATGGCTTCTGCTGAAATTATTCTGTCCCAGGGAACAACTGCATGATCAACAACTGACTGCAGCAGTGCTGAAGGATGTAGGCCCTACTCGATACCTTTAGTGGGATCTGGAGAAGAGGGAGCGATGCAGATCAGATCAGAAGTTATAGCTGCCCACAAATGGAAAGCCACACCTTCCCAGCTCCTGACGGATTCAAGCAGCAAGTGCTGTAAGGACCACATAGCCTCTTTTCAATCTCCCAGCAGTGACAGCACTACTGGCTGCTCCCCAGTCCTTACCTGTTTCTTGCAAAGGGTGTTCAGCAACGAGCTCCTGCTTGGAAAAAGTGAACTCTTCGCCCACTTTCCCCTTACCTTAAGATCAAGCGAGCCTGAAAGTAGGCCAGTGTCCCCCAAAAAACAGCCAAAATTTTCTGTGCCCTCCCAAATCTCTCAAGTTAGGAAAATCAGTCAAATTATGGACTAAGATGTGTGCAAGAGAAAACAGTAATAGGGATGAAGAAAACAATGTGATAAATGATGAAGAGAACACAAAAGAGCTGTGATTTTTTTCCCCTTGTTGTCAGGCATCTTCTTCCCAAGACACATCATCACTTGGCATAGTATCTCACAAGAGGAGGCACATCTAGTGCCTGAGGTACCACCTGGCACTAGCTTGCACCTGATCAGGGGGCCAGGCATCCTCACCAGGCTGCACTCTTCTGCTGCTCTGGGACACAAGACGCCAGGCAAAGCTGGAGGTTGACCCTATGGTCTGTGGGTCCAGAACACGGGATCACCCAGCAGCACTGGCACAAACAGTGCCCTTCCATCTCCATACACAAGACAAGCCCAACTACAGGGGAATAACAGGGCTGGAACCATTTGCACCAGTCTTCTGTTTGGTCAGTGAGACAACTCTACACATCTTTGTCTGACTTAGGCAGAGGATCGGCCAGGTGAGAGTAAGGCTGTTGGACTGCAAGGGAAGTTACTGCTGTCCCTCAACCTGGCCACAGCTGGGAAAGAAAACAAGTAGATCCAGCATATCCACAGCTGGCCTAAAAATAAAAAACGGAACAAAGAATAAAAATCCTGGTTCCTTCATTACCATCTTTTCTGAAGCTCATTCCAACTTCGATAAAGCTGTAACAGCCCTACGCAAACCTCTCGCCTCTTCCCAGCGGAAGAGCTTTCAGAAACTGTTGCTTTGAAAAATAAAAGGAAGAGGAACATACCATGCAACAGGGCACATTTATTTTCAGGGTATAACTTTTAGGTAATGCCCAATAGTTCAAGACTGCAAACAGACTAGATGGGGCCTAAAATTACTAGACAAGACACTAAGCAGGGAGTATAGAAACTGAAGTCTTTCCTGCTGTTGTACCCATGCATTGGCAAGTCACTACACTCTGTGCCCTGTTTCCACCTGTCACATTTTAATCTGTCTTCCCTGCCGCAGCTTTGAAGCCCATCTCTGAAACATCTGCACTGAACTTCTACCTTCAAAAAACTGCCCTTAGCTCTTTAGTACAGAAACTATCTTAGAACATGGAAAAGATCATCTATTCTTCACAGGAGAAACTAGACACTACTGTAATAAAAAAGCAACCAATGAAAATACGAAAGTTAACAAAGAATAGATCTGTGCAACCAAACCAGGTCCCAAGTCCCCCAAGGCTCAGTGTAATTAGCACTAAAATTTTTCAGTTAAATGTTACCATGTTACATGTTAAATCTAACTTCTTGACCACTGCCTTTGGAATTAGATAACATCTAGTCTCTGCTGCATTGATACAATGTCTACACTTATTTAGGGTTAAGTAGGTGAGACTAGACCACATAAGCTGTAGTCTGTGTGACTGGTAACTACAGGCCTAGTGAAGGAAGACTTGCTCCAACTTCAGTGTGGCTAAGATCAGGCATTATTTCTTGTTTAAAGCTTTCAAGTTCACCTTAAGCAAGCTTTCTGAAACTCCTGTTACCAACCTATCAGAGCTCTCATTCAAGTCTCAGCTTTATGAGAACAGATCTTGTAATTTCTTTACGCACTACCGTTAAAAGCAGAGAGCAGGTACTGTGGGGACCAGCCAGGCTGTCCCAGCATGGTGTCACCAAGCATGCGTGCTACCACACAGGCATCATCTTCTCTGTGTGGGAACGAATAAACCAACAGCCCTGATATCCACAGTACAAACAAAACATGTCCAAGTGTCAAAACAAGTTGAGAAAAGGGAGAGAAAGACAGAAAAAATGATTTGCAGACAAGTCTCAGTTAAGCTACCACAGTGCAACCGTGCAGGAAGCCGAGAAATAGCTGTCTAGCATCTCATGTGGATTGACCCATGTTTCTGTTTATGATAGGTTGTTGCTGGCTACAACCCTGGCACAGAAAGACTTTCGTATGAAAAACTAACAGGAAATGCAACAACAGCCAAGATTAAAGAGCTGATCAAAGGGTCCACAGTAAAGGGTTCTTGAGGAACCTCAGACCTGAACTAAGAAATGTCTTCATCCAGGCTCAGACTGCGCTCCTCTTCCCAAAGCTAAGCCTAGCTCAGCTATGAATATTAAACTACTACAAGGGTACCAGGCTGAGGAAAAGGAGGAGAATTTAAAAATTGTAAGGTGGAAGCTAACCAAAAATCATCAATAAAGCTACAACACATGTAAGGACATGAAGATACAGAACCTCAAAACTGTGTTATGACTTCCTTGGGAGAGAGACAAGCAGTAGACACATCTTTTGGTGCACAAGACTTACTGCTTCATTCCCCCCTGCCCCGATACTTTTAACCATTCTGCTAAATAGTCTTCACATTGTTGAAGATGCTGTGTTGTTCCACTTTTTACCATCTGTGGACTCCTGAAGGTTAAAGTCACGCAGCATGTTCTAATTGCTCAAAGGTATAGCAGGATGGACTTAATAGCCTTATCTCTATTTTCTCCCCTCACACAGCATTTCAGAAAATGAAGTGCATGTGATTTGAGAGACATTGGGGTAATCAAACTGGAAGCAGGAAATTATTTTACTGGGCTGGACTTGTCAACGCCTGCCCAGAAAAAGGAAAACTCTGCAAATACTCCAGCTTCATTAAAGCTTTTGTAGATACGACTATGCCTTATTTGGAAACATTTGAGGCTACAACATCCTTCAATTATTCTTTCAAAGTGGCCTTTATATCAGCCTTCCTAAAGCAACGCAAAAGATTATTTCCTAGGGAGAGCCCCAGATGAAAGTTTGTCAGTTTTAGGGACATGCCTGTACATATTCCATAAACACATATATATGGCATATATTGACCATAACTTTGAACATACACCTTCTACCTGCAGATGTCCCAGGATCTCTCAGACATCTAACTTTAGCTGCATGCTTTTTTTACCATTATTTCTCTGCTAGTCAAGATGAATAAATAACTATAATTTCTGCTCTCTGCAAGGCCTATCATCTACCTTCACTATTAATAAAAATGCAGCAACAACAGCAACAAATTTAAACAAACAACTGCTGCATAAGTTCCTGCATAAAAGCGTCACACAGGTAACTGGTTACACTTGGAAATGGTTTTCTTAGTTGCCAGATAGTAAAAGACTCTACAGAAAGGCCAGTAAATTAACAGGAGTCCCAGGTATTTGGCTATCTTTGGTGCAATTCTAAATAGTGTCAAAACTTCTCTCATCATTTTAAGGATATGCTAGTTTGGTAGTGTGCTTGCAAGACAATGCTGCATCTCACCTCAGTGAAACGGTCTCTCCCACACTCTCTGTATTTGCTGTATAAACCATAAGAGTGTGCCAGAAATGGTAGTGAAGCAGAGCCTGTTTTCTTTCCTGGAAAATCCATTATAGGCTGCTTCTTTCACTGCAGTGCCCTCCAAGCCTTAATATGAAGTCCACATCCCTAGGGGCACGTAGCATCGCTTCCCCCCTGCTTCCTCTCCCCAGACCCCAACCATTTCATGGTTACAGTGGACAGTTACTGTTTATCACTGGCTGTCACAAAACCCCTAATTGCTAGACTGGCAGAAATGCAAAACTGGCCGTAGTGCAGCATCGCCTCTGCAGCTGTTCAGGCTTTTTGTTTGCTAGGTATTAATAGGAGATGAGTTCTGTTCTACTAGCACTCACACTGCAATTTGGAAGCAATTCCCTCTCTGGCTCACACCAATTACATATCTGTCTGGCAACATCAAGTTGCAAGTTTGCGATATGCAAAATGGAAAGGCATATGCTTCTCTGGGAAAGATTTAGTCCTTTTCAAGGTGAAAAAGTAGATCACAAACACAATCTTTAAACACCTGTGGTATCTGAAAATGCTGTATAGCTATGTGTTAAACAATTATCTTTATTTTGAAAAGTGATAGGGCTTTCTAGACAATCTTAAGTCAGGCTATTGGCAAACTCACAAGCAACATTTATTTTGCACAAATACCACCAAAATATAAAAGCATGTTATGAAACTGTATTGCATTGTCATTGACTTAACACACAAAAAGCATTTTTTTAACCTAGTGAGATTTAATATACCTGAAAAAGTAACCATTGACAACTCAGACCAGGCAATCCACTGAGTATACTGTAAAAGTATAGCTTAGACAACAAAGAAGCATCCGAAATTGCAGAATTGTAGTATTATAAAAGTACGAGAAGTGCAGTTTAAAAATGGTTTTCCTTTGTGTTCTCCACTCCTGATACACTTCTACAAATCTCACAATATTGCTAGTTTCTTCTGTCTATAGCAGCAGCACATATACAATTTGTCCAGAGTAGTCCTCCAGGTTAATAGTTTCTGCCAGTAATTATTGTTACAGCTGCATCCTACAGCAGATTTCTGTTGTGATAATCTGCCACCACAAAGAAAATAACTTTCAGCCATTTTTCCTTTATTCACTCCTGTTCCAGGTCCCAGACCATTGCATGCAAATTACTATCTACAGTGATTAGATATCAGTATTCTATTAAGTACCTAAACAGTGGGTTTATATATAAAGACTGCAGGTTATATAAAGCATCATATTTGCCTGTTAATCTTCAAAAACACAGAAAAGGAAGGATAACTAATTGGGGAATTAAGGCTTTTGCACAAAATACTCCCAAACATTATATACTCTTCCAGGTTCAAAATATAGGAAATGAGTAATCATTCTATTTACTTGACCTCATTCCTAACACTTTTTTTCATATTAATGAGAATTTCACTGTCACAAATCAGCCAATCTTTAATACCTTTGATTTTTCACATTCCCTCATATAGCTCTTTACTAAAAAAAAAATCTTAAGCCCTTTTTGTCAAGTGGCTGGCTGGTCACAGAATAAGGGTAATTTACTTACATATGGTACAAAAACACCCCATGCAAAGTTCTAACTGTTGGCAAAAGAAAACCTTTGACTTCTGGTGTTGGACAGGATGGTCCCCATGGTCCCCCCATGAGACGACTATTTCACCTCACAGAATAGCACCACCAAAAATGTTAAACCTTTAAACATTCCAAGAACAGGAACCAAACCAGTCTGTGTGAGGTGCCTTAAGTTCTCAGGAAATTCTCTGTGCAAGGCTGATTCTCTATTTGGCCAGACTGTGATTTCCCCTTTATCATGGCTCCTGACAGCTATGATGGGCCAAACAGTGCAGCATATACCGTTAACGTTTTCTGAAGCACTGTGGGGTTGACGAATTGCCAGTATTGACTCATGCGGTGAACAGATACCAAGGTACAGGTAGTTACAGGAAAAGCAACAGCAGAAATTAAGGGCTGCCTTCACAAGTGAGCTCCTCTGTTTTATAGAGAGTTAATGCTATAATCAGCACGACTCCAATCAATAGCAAGTTCAGGGAAGTATAACATAATGCATAGAAGAACAATACAGATAACTTGAAAATAAATTACCATGCTACCTACTATCTGCCTTGACAACCACTAAATAGAAAGACTACCCATCTCAGGAAGTGCCTGGGGTACAGATTAACAGAAACTAAGAATACTCCAGCTAGAAGAGTCACTAACACTTGCTTACCTTTATACCCTCCTCAAGTCTACACTATTGGCCATTTTCGGAGACAGGACACTGGGTCAGGTTAACCTTGGACCAGCATGGCAATTCATATATCATGCCACCACTGAACATACCCTTATCCTGTCCTCCAGGTTCTCTTGGTTCTGTAGCGAATAGCAAGAAAAAGAAAATCTATTTCTCTGGTGAGTTTGATTTTGATGGCCAGTAGCTTTCAGATTCCTGCAAACGTCACCATATTGTGTGCTACACAACATAAAAGGAAGATATGACCTCTATCCAAGAACTAAGAGTCTGAAGGAAGGAGCTTTAGATCATCCTCTTTGGATAGAAAACACAAGAAGCTTTCAGACACTGCAGTTTTTAACATAACATTTTATATATGAAAGTACACCGTTTGGCAGTTGATAAGTCTCAGCAATGAGCAGAAACCCTGAAATGTGCCTTTAAACATAAAATTCACATACATAAACATTTTTCCCTGCTTTAACTTCCCACTTCAATAGTTAAGTGGCTCTAAGTATCTGCATGTGCTGCTATTTACTACTGCCTACTTGATTTTCTCCTATTTTAATTCTGGAAAGGGCAATGATTCATCCTTGATAGGTGCACTAGTACAGAATCTCAGTGCTGAGATTCATAACCTAACGATGGCACCATAACAAATTACCAAGAGGCTGCAACTCATCAAGCATGGGCTGCCCAACTACAGTGTAGCACAACTTGGTTTTAAAAACCAGTGAAGGATGGCTATGCTAAGTTGCATTTTCTTACAGTAGGACAAGTGAAAAACATACATGCAATCAATTAACAACAGCTACCATGTTTCAGCAAACAGGGACAACTTATTAAGCAGATGTAATTCATTGTGGAGTTGAGCCCTTAATGAAATGTGGCTGACCTGAAGAGGCTTTCTCTTAAGCATTTCTCACATTGCCTCTTTCTTCTCTGTTGTTGATTAGGCAGGAAAGCTACTGGCAGCCCAGTCCCACTTGCACCCTTCCTCAATACACCCAGATAACTAAGGCCTCTTCAAAACCCAGTTCTGGGATTTTATACCTCCTCCACAAACTTTTAACAGCTAAACAAAAGCATGATCAGTCTCACAGATTAGTAACCACAGCTCATAGAAGTCGCTGCAAATTCGAGCCTGCTTTAAAGTTTAGATCCTGTAACACATTTCTGCCACAAAACTAGGATAACCAAAACCAGTGTTCTTATATATATGACAATTTCCCATAAATTTATTTTTCAAAACATAGAATATAGGCGACCTGTACATCCTGTAGACATTTCAGCAGCTCCCTTAAGTTGAGGACATTGTCCTGAAAAATTAACTCAACACTAGGAATTACAGACCATCAGCAATGCTTCGTACTGCAGAGATAACCTGTTTCTAGGACTGAGTATCTGTAAAATATCAGCATGTAGCATCCTCGCTGATACCAGAACAACTTAAGCAGTTAAATTATCTTTCTGCAGTCACTGAATTATACTGTAGCTGGATTGGAAAAATACTTACGTTCCACAAAGTAAGAGCTGGCATCAATCTTCCAGATAATCTGACCACGGTGAGAGCCATTAACGCCACGGTTCTTGTAGTCCAAAAAGTTTTCGGACAAGACCTCATCTATAAACAAAGAAAACAGTCTCATCAAGTGCCTTTTACAACAACATGCATAGCAGAGAGTCAGGCTAAAAATATGCCTTTGGCTTAACGTAGTAGAGCTGCTAGACAGCTTAGCATGACATGGTGAGAAGTTAGCTTTTTCACTCATTTGTGTTTTTAAGAGCAGCTCTTAAAAATTACAGCTCTTCCTGAAATGTAACTTTAAAAAATACATCCCTACAAAATTCTCATAAAATTAAAACATCTAGCTTAGCATGCATGAACCGCTACTTAATTAATCACCATTATCTAGTTGTGAGAGAGAATGGTGGCAAAAAATAATCACCCCCTTAGCACCAGCTCTTCCCTTAAAACCCCACAGAAAATAGTTACACGAAAGCATCTGTACTACGCTCACTCATGCCACAACAGGATATGGTTATTTCTTGCAGCGTACGGTGAAGGACATTTATTTTTCAAGAACGCCACTCCCTGGGTACCTTCACAGCTCTCGGCCTCCAAACCCAAATGCCTGAGAACAAAACACTGTCCTCTCGCTGTGTTTTGAGACACCTAGCAGCTGTCAGACTACTAAGCTGATCTTTAGCAAAGTCAAGGAGTAATTTATAAAAATGAATAATCTCTAAAAAGGTACTGAAAACCAAGGCTGAGGAAGCAACCACCTTACAAGCACAGCAGTAACAGGTGAGTGGGCAGAGAGCCCGAGGAGTGGCCTTCTGGTTGTCCACACAAACTTTTAGTCTGCTTCCCAGTTTCATTTTAGACTGCTTCAACAACCTCTTTTCCAGACCCATCTGCAAGCCCAGCACAGTGTAGATGTGAGCAAACGCATCCCAGCCGCCAGGCAAGGGCCTGGTTCTTGACCCTCTTTTATCCAACTGCTTAAAAACCAGCCAGCAAGACCGTGCTGCAGCCCCAGGGCCACGCTCGCCAATGTACAATCTTACACCGAGCGTTCAAGCAAACAAAAACGCACATATTGTCACCGTACCAGGCCAGCACTTACAGTTTTGGTCATCACTAAATACAGTGTAAAAGTAGAGCAGACACGTTGCGGTATTTACAGCCTGTCAGAGGGGAACCGGGCTCACAGGCTGCGGCCTGCAGGAACCTAACATTGCCGCCAACTCGAGCAGCAACCCAGGATGGACCCGGCCACAGCCTCATTGCTCTGGCTTCAGGGGGATGAAATGGATTTCGCATCTGTGCCCTGCCAAAGCAAAAGTCCGCGATCTCTGCCTGCAGAGACCAGCCAGCAGCCTCCTGGATTATTTTCTCCCAGCAATAAAGACAGTTTTAGTTATAACAGAGATTTGTTCAAATGCACTTTAATCGACTCAACCTTGCTACAGAAACCATCCTGCGTGGGTGCTGAGACTTGGTTCTGAAGACAATTATATTAGTCACCCTAAAACCTGAAGAAAAACGTGAACCACTCAATCCAAGATTAAAATACATCAATTGCAAACACCACGAGACGCTGATTTAGTTATCACATAGCTCCACAAGAAAACAAAGATGAGGCCACACAAGAAGGGACACTGTGCCCGAGGACAGACCGATGGTGTGACCAACTACAGAGCAGAAGGGGCAGACCCATGGACAAAGCCAAAAAACTCAGACTAGCATATTGTCAATATATATATTCACACAAATCTTAAACAAAATTGAAGGGAACTACACTTTCACTGAAAGAATAAAGCAGCAAGCAGATGCCAAAGTTGTCCCGCTGGTTTTACATAGCTGTGCTCTCAAAGGAGGAAGGTAATCGGGCTACCAACACTGAACTCATTGGTGCCACTCTTTTGCAACAGAAATCCTTTTAAAGATGGTCATTAACAATTGCAATGGATAATTATAAATGGTAATGCTATCTACAATACATGTTCCTTTTGCTGACTTGCTAATTGTCTATTTTTTCTAGCTGTGTCTCATGCTCTGTATTGAAGTGGAAATCTTTTAGCACACTCACATAGAACAGCTCTGTGGTAACCCTTCAACAGTAAAATCCTCTAGTATGATTTCTGTTCTTCTGTACTTTATAGCTGGTTGTATCTTCTTTTAGACGCCAAATTATATATTAAAAAAGGGCAGATAAGTATACATCCATTGCACTCAGAGCTTTGCCTTACTAATGACTACCTTCAGTAAAGGACCATCCTGGGTACAGATTATCTAGAATTACCTACATCATTCTGTGGAATTAGAAACACTTATATACGCATGAGGGGGTTTAAACCAATGAATCGTCCCTTTCACTTCAGCAGAAGAACCACTTTATACTTAAAGGTGAGCGTATACTGAAACCTTGCACTGAGCTAGAGCCTGGGAACTCTGCTCATCCCCTTGCCCTGAGAGGGCACAGAAAGCACGCCTCTGTTTCAGCACGCTGCTCCCTGGCTTCACTACTGGTGACATTTGTCATATTTAGTCTGCGCAAGCTGCTGGAAACGATCCAACACCTGCCATGTTATTAAGATGTATGGGTAACCACTGTTGCTCAAGACATATTGTTTATAAAATACCACACTTGCTTAAGCAGGCTTAGCTGAGCTAGACTGCACGGCCTTGCCTAGGAAACCGCCAGAGTTTAGTGGCACAAGAGATCCCAGAATCAAGTTTAAAATGCTGTGTTCATACATAGTGTCTGTGGGGGCCAGCTGGCACTTCTACTGCATCGGCAGTCATCTGCTTCCCGCAGCTGGCACAAAGGCAGCACGAACTCTGCGTCATGCAATTTCTAATTTGGCAGATATGTCAACATATGTCCATACCCAAGCTAAATCACACACCTATTGCAGGCTGAGCCAGAGGGGATGACTGCAGCAAGCCCTTTCCTCCTTTTTGTTGGAAACATGCAAGAAACCTGGAAAAGCAGGCTGAGAAAAAGGACCATTCTCCATCTGCATGCCCAAGGTAGAAAGCCCCCAAAAGGTAAGGGATTAAGCAAGCTGGTCTACGGTTACAGCTGACAGGTGAGACCATGGGAAAGCTGGAACAAGCTGCTCCCACCAAGCAGCATCTGCACACTGCCTCCAGCTGTGTAGACAAGAGACAGTGGTGTGTGGGAAGGACAGCGTCCAGAGCAAGAGGTCAGGTCGCAAAGCACTTCAGGGAAGGGACGCACACACAGAGCTAGTCATACACACAGAGTTTATGGACAGCAGCCACTGATGAAATACACGCTCACGCAGTAAAACGAGTATTTCAATGAGCTTATGGAGCTCTGCAACATACAAGTCACCCCAAGTAGGAGCAGCAGACCCTTTAAGTATAAACACATTTTTGTAAATAAAACATTTACAAATGTCATGGTTTAGAAATCCAGCATGTAGATCCTTCTCACAGCCAGATGTAGGCCCTGTCTCTGTCTTTCAAAAAGCTAGGTACTTCCCTCTTTCTAAAAAAACAAAAGATTTCCAGTAGAAATTTACATTAGTTGGATTTTTACACCAGACAAGTTTTAGTTCTAGAAAAATACATTCAAGTGCAAAACAAATATTTCAGTTTTTGAAGGTTTGTATTTTTGGAAGGTGAAAAATAAGAAAGAAATATCCCCTGGCAAGTTAAAAATAGCAGCAGTTGAAAGCGGTCAGAAGGTTTGAACGTACAAACCTTGAATGTGTGCCTGATCAACCTCTTTAAGTTGGCAGGTGATACTAGTCCAAGCATGCTGTTCCCTGAACACAGACACTACATATTAGCATGTTGACAAAGAAAATTGTGCATGTGAAATACATAGCTGTTTGGTGTACTACATATGGCATGAGTGTTGATAAATACACACACACACGTATCTATAAGTGAACAGACAGTATGGTACATTAAAGAGAAAGGGTATGTGCAAAGGAAAAATTTAATTTCATATTTCTCCTGACAATTCCTACAACAAAGGAACTGACCTTAAAAACATGTTGCATCTTAATTCCCAAAGGTAAATGGTGAAATGCTTCGTTTCACCTCCACAGAGAACAAAGAGCAGAGTTAATGTTGCTCCCTTTCATATATTTCAGCCAGCAGCTAATAGCTTTTGACATTTTTCCAATGAAGCATTGTAATGCATCTCTCCCTCCCTCTATTTTTTGAAATGTGATTAACCTTTAAATCAGCGTTCTGCTTAGCTGGCAATCCACTGCATAGCCTGGGTTTGGCTCCGCTGGGCCAAAAAGCAAATACTTTGCAATCCCTCTCAGATCTGCAGCTTCATTTCCTTGGATGGTAAACGTGTAACTAATTAAGAAAAGGGCCACGTAAGGGAGTATTTGAGATGTGCTTCCCCCTGAAGGCCAGCCTGTCCTGGAGCTGGAGACTGGGAGAGTGAGATCAGCTGAGATGGGGAGCCAGCTAGCCAGCAGACATTGCTCTCTGCCTCCCCTGCTCTGAGGCACGCAGAGGTCCCGGGTGCCTCTTGCTGGTGAGAAGGAAGGCAGCTGCAGAGCTGCACTGGGACAGGAGCAGCAGCAGTCAGACCTCCTGCATCTCACACGGTCCCTGGAGGAAAGGGAGAAGGTGATGCAGGACCAGGCAGTCGGGGCCCGAGCAGCAGCCAGAGGGGCCAAGGCACACCAGAGGCAAACGTTAGTAAGTGCTTTGGGAACCAGCAGCAGTTCTGACAGACTGCTTGTCCTCACAGAACCAGATACCTCCAAGCATAGCCTTCCGCTGCTAAAAATATTCCATGCTGTCACTTCCATGCTAAGTGATCCCAACATACTTCACAAGCACTATATATACAGAGAGATAAAGAACCATGGCCACCAAAGCAAGCTATCTTTCAGATGAAGGACAGTAACCGATAGACAAAAAGCCCACTGTTCTTCAGAGGAATTAGGGAAAATGTTGATAAACGCCATCCTTCAAATAGGTCTGTAAAAAAACGTAATGGGGACTTCAAGTGCTGTCAGTAGCCTACACTAAACAGACAGGATCTCTGTATTTGAAAGCTTGCCTGAAATTCCCACAGAAAAGCAAACAGATAGTCAATACATCTTCCTCAGGAGGACTGATGGAGTTCAGATTACAAATAGCCAAGTGACCCTTTCAGTCAGTTTGATTTTAGTTAAGAGGAAGAAATGAAAATCCTACCCTTCTCAAACAGTACTTTGTTGATAAATGTGATCAGCCTATCTTTCCACATTCTCCAAGAATAACAACTACAAAATTTAGAATAACATGGGCTACCTTCAAAGAAGCAAATAACGAACATGAGACAGAAACACAACGTTTGACAAGTGCCTGAACTTGGTACAATATTCTAGTCTCTTACTCATCACTAAATTGATTTAGCACTACATACTACACCACTTGCTTTCTATAAACTTCATGCAATTATTGCATAAAAACAGAAGCTACACCTCGTGTCTTGATCCCTTTTATATAAATGCTGTACTACTGAAATTACAGAGACTTATATTCTTTAGCTGAACAAATTTGCTTTAGCTTCAAATTTAAGTGCTTTTAGTCAATACATATGTCTGTACTGTAATGACATATGAAGATAGTTAGCAAAATGCTTTTAAAAACTTCTTTCTGTACAAAGATGCCTAGCTGATTGATCTGTTTTGCAATTTGCATAGAAAGCTGCAGAAAAGGGACATTGTAAATCATAGAATGTCAATAAAAAATTTCACAAGATAATGCAAATGTAAGCCATGGATAAACTTGCTATTTCTGATGTTCATTCTCTTACCACCCAATTTACCACTTGAAGGAGAACACAAAATGATGACAACAGCCTCTACAATTCACAAGTGCAGCTTGTGGCCACTTCTATCCGGCTATGCCAGCGTTTCCTTTTGCAACTCTTTAGCAGTGTAAAACCTAGCCCTTGGAAGTTGTGTTTCCAGAGAGCTGTACAATACAGGTGGTCAGCATTCTGCAGGAGAGGAGCCATTAACAAGAAACATATGCAGAACAGCAATACCAGTTCCTTATTTACAAAGACACCACAGTAATAGTATCACAAATAATGGCTGTCATTATAGGAGTCAATAGGAACGTTTCCACTGACTTCAACAGCTACAGATACAACTCTCACATGGATCAAAATTTCACTGTTAATTCATTTGCCAATTTCTGCTGCAGACAATGAATATACTGCAATTTACAGCTAGCATCCCTCCTACAGCTTCATTGGGAGAAGAGTTCTGGCAAACAAGGGCCTAATCCTTCATTGGTACTGAAAGCTCAGTCCTTGACCTAAGAGCTATGCACGTGCCTTGTTTCAAGTACGTGGTTTCATTTTAGTCTCACAAAAATCAACTCCCTAACCAGTTAAAGAACAGTAAATTGGGAGGAAGAAAACGTGAACAATGAGTGGAAGACAGCAGTGAGAGGAATACACAGCAAGAGAAAGACCCAAGGAAAGCAGGGAGATAAGAGCATAAACTGTAATAGAACAGGGATAGAGTTGGCAAAGTTGCAACAATTCTTGGTCACTGAGGGCAGGAAGCATTGTCTTAAGTAAAACTGTTCCAGGCATACAGAAAGGCAAGTGTGGGACATTTAAAACCTGACTGACCTAATCTGAAGCAGAAAAAGTTACACATCAAATCCAAAGCATGCTTACCATCCACTCCCCAAATCAAGGAGCTAACTTTCAGCAAAACACTTTTACCTTCAGACATCTGACTGACTTTGAGCTATATATGACATTACTCTTTACCACTTCATTGACCTTCAAATTCCTGCTAGGAGAGATCATTTCAATCTTTTGTGACACCAATACCAACTACAAAAAAAAAAAAAATCAAACAAGAAAAAACAAAAACACCACCATCACCACAGCCAAAGACCAAGACTGCCAATGACAGAGACCCTATTAAATCTTGGGGCTGGTATACCTACCGGTTTCCAGAAGGCTCTGGATGAACTGCAGATCCAGCCCTTCCTCACTGTCTTGTCCTCCTTACACTTGAGCTAACCATGCTGAGAGTCTGAGCTCTGTCACTTGCTGGACTTCCCTCTCCTTACCTGCAATTGTGGAACCTCTGGCTAGAAGTGAATCTGACAGCAGTAGGCCCTATTCTTCTACAGCATCCTTGAGGTGTTTGGGATCTGTGCTCAGCACAACCCATTACTCATCTATTTCTCTCCAGTAACACACACATCTGCTAAAAAGGTAGACAGAACGAGTAAAGCGAAGAGCTGGGCTGGGGCTCAGCAGTAACAGCTCGTGGGGGCTGAAAGACCAACAGCAAATGCCAGGTTGCAGTAGAACAGACACCTGTCTAGTAATGTTGGTGTTATTTGGCTCTACATACCCTTAGAAGTGTGATATTACCATAGTATCCAGATAGTTCTCATTGCTACTTCAGCTCCACCTGTCCCAGCTGCAGACTTCTTCCCTAAAGGTCCAACCTTCCAGACTTTCTTCTTACTGCAGCAGATGGACCACATGCGGGTTTTAGCACAGCAACCACTACACTTCAGCTATGTATTGCACAAACTTCTCCACAATTAATGGCATCCAGCTTGCATACAGAACTGAATACAGGAGGTAGGAATCCAAAGTGGATCATGACTGCCTCAGTGCATACTGCGAAACTGAAGATGCACAATGTGTGGTGAGGTACAACATGGAAGAGTTTTATGTACTTGTTTTTAAAATAACAGCTCCCAAGTTCTCTCAGTCAGTAAAAGTCTCCCCATTGATTACAACACAATTTGGAAAACAAGGATAAGGAGAAGACAGTGAACCCATGAAACTGCTAGCAGATATTACGATAACAGATGCTGCAGACCCAAGGCAGTATAAAGACATCATATAAAAGGACATAGGAAGATTTGAAATGTGAACAAGGATGACACTTGCCCACGTTAACAACATTCATTAAATAATAGGGGGGAAATAATTTGCAGTATTTGAAAAATGGGCTTATAGCAATTTTGAAAGACATAGCAGCAGACAGCAAATTAGACACATTTATGATCTGATATAGCAACAAAAAAACCAAACCCAAACAACTCAGTTGTGTGCACTGAAGCACCACAATGTAAAGAATCTCTTAAGAATCTTGAGTGATTTTCTCTGAAAAATGAGATTCAATTATAAGCTTATTACAAAGTAGAAAATCTACAGTGAAGAAAAAACAGTCTTTAGGGCTGGAGAGATCAATGGATGAGAAAGGCTACATAAGCCAAATGCATACACAGTCATTACAGTAGTTGCAATGGGCAGCATGGAAGTAATCAAATGTTACGAAAAGCATGTTTAAGTGTTATGAACACTATGGAGTGGGAATAACTGTGTTTGGTTTCGAAAACTAGGAAGAGACAGGCATATGCTGAACCTTCAAAAACCACATAGCTAGCCTGACAGCCTCTACAGCATAAGCCTTTCTGCTTTAACATTTACCCTGTCAAGAGTTTTACCTTTGTGCTGTGATTGATTCTACCCAGTCAGTGGTGTGAACACGTAGCATGGGCTATGCTTCTTTTGGAGGATTGAAGCCAAAACACAGCTTTTGGTGCACCAGTATCCCCCACCAACCAGTTTCTTCAAAAATACTTTAGTGAGTGACCTTTACTGGCTTCATTATCAGCCTGAGCTAAGTAGTGACATGGGCCCTCCTTGCACAGCACAGAAGCTGTTTTCTCCACAGGCATAAGGACCCTGGAAATCACTGGGAAGGCATGCGACTGCTGTACTCCCCCCGTCTGCATTATTTCTCTCTCCCGATACCTTGGATGACAGCTGAAGTGGAAAATTCTTTTCTGCCCATTCACCTAGAAAGAGGTTTATAATACCATAGTGACATTTTATGGAGAAATACTATATGAAAATGGGAATCCTCTGGCATACAGTAAACGCTTCTACTGCATATTAAAGATATCCAAGGGAAATAACCAGCAACCTACAGGCTTCTTTACCATGACTTCCCTGAAAGACCACAAAGCATACCACCACTGCACTAACCCCTCTAGAGAAGGTTTTTGGTGCATCACTACTAAATGTGAACACCACACAAATGGCAGAGGTGAACCTGGGAAGCATTGAAAGGGAAAATGGGCCAGAAGCCACATGTGTTGGGAATATTCAGAGACCCTTGCACTTCAACATTGACTGGAACTAGGAAATTCAAAAAGTGACACAGCCTGATAAACAGAAGTCACTCTCACTGGATCCAGGAGCAGCCAGGCAAACATGAGCCAGATGGAAACAAAGAACTGATATCACTGCACTACTACATCTGCCAAGGCCTATGATACCTAATACCCTCTCCGTCCAGCATTTGTGCAGGCTCTCTATTGGGTTTTTTTATGACAGGTTTGCTCCCCTGACACTTACTGTTCCCAAAATGCCACAGCCACAATCCCCAGCCTGGCGAGAGAACCAGCTACAAGATGACCTACTGAGGAGAAGCCCCAAGACTACAGCGAGGTTCTCTTCCAAAGGCCATAAAAGAACTGCGAAGCTGGGTAACCCCAGGACACAACAGATTCAAACACCAACAAAATTCGGTCTAAGCAAGCACTTCATGAAGAGTTTTGTTTTTACAGATGGCTATATCTGCAGAGAGGTGGAGCAACCACCCAAATGCAGAGAGAGCCTGGATCAGGGATTAGAGCTGTAACACAGGGACCTGCAACCCCCAGCCTTATATGCACGTTACTGTTTCTAACATTTTCCATCTCTGCCGGCAACACGTTACACTTTCTGCTTGTATGCATAGGACATTTCGTAAAATAGCTGTACAAACAAGTTCTGATCCAAGTCTGACAGCAGCAAAAATATAGCTCTTTCCACTTTCCTTCGTGGGCAATACAGAAACACAAGGCCCTCTAGGCCCAAAATCAATCATTTATTTAAACACTTTTCAGTTTAAGTGTCTGCTAATCAATAGCTTTAAAAATTTGATTTGTCAGATTATGACGAATTGTCTTTTTAGGACAGAAATAACGCCAAAGGCTAAAACAGCAGGAAAACATGCCGGTTTAAAGCTAAACTTCAGTCACTAATTAGGTCAAGACATTCCTACTTATATAAATTTGAGAACTACTCTGTCAAAAGCCACAGACAGCAAGTTGGACCCTACAAGATGTGTGTATGAAGCAGCTTTCAATAAATAGCCTTTAATAATGTTTTGCTATCTCATAAGGAAATGTTGAAAGAAAAAACCCTACTGTATATGGGTAAGAAGAGTGTAATGTTAGCCCTGATAAATTCCTCAACATCAGCGTGCAGACACTTGAGCAAGCAACTCTTTCAAAAATCTGGTTTAAACATTTCTTATTAGCTGCTCTACATCAGATATGGAATTGACAGAAGTGAAATCCCATAGCAGTTAAACACTACTGCAGTAATTATAAGATAGCTCTTTATCTAGAGGCAGCTGCCAGCGGTCCATATTAATTTATGTAAGGGGCTTCATACTGTAGCAAACAGTAATAGTAAATGAGATAAAGAAAAAACTTTGAGGTAAATAAAGGCAAATATTCCATCTGTCTCACAGTAGCCACTAAATGAGAATTCTTTTTTAAAAGTACACAAACAAGCTACCTTCCTTACTCAAAACTTTTTGTTTCACTTTTTTCCAATGTGCACTTTCTTTACACACTGCATTTCTGCAAAGAAAACTCAAATTGCAGAGATTTTTAAACAGCAACAGGGCTGTGTTACACTTGAATTTCTCAGAGAGCTCAGAGCGTTTACATGTATTTTTGACTGTGGATATGTTTCTGAAATACCACTGTTGTGGTATTTCCACACTGTGGATGTTTTTAACACTCTAGTTTGAGAGAAGACAAATGCACATCTCTGGTGAGTTGTTACAGAATTTAGACGTTCCCCTCCATAGCTCAGAGCTGATCTATAGGATATACAAGGGGAAGCTAGAACATCTCTAGAGTTCAAGCTTAACAGGAATGAAGTGTAATTCCTACTCCTGAAGGCACAACACCCAGAAAGGCTTGTTCTTCCAATTCCATATTTTTTATCATCTTACCACAGCTGATCTTCAAATGCACTGAAGTAATAACATATGTAGTTTAACAGAGTCAATTCTCCCTTCAGCTAAGGAGTTTTTCTATGGCCCTTCATCAGAGGTGTGCATGGATGTTTTCATGCAGCTACAGGGTGGATACACTCTATATTATTTTTTGCCATGACACACAACCACTTTTTTTTTTTTTTCACACAAAATTTTACAAGAGATCAACTGGTTGCCTAAACCATTTCCTCAGACCATAAGCAAAAGTTACCTAATAACCAATTCTAAGAGTAGCTTTTACCTGCTTCTGCAAAGACTGTTTTCCAGTTGGCCATCCTTAGGAATGTGCAAGAGGAGAAGAACAGGTATCTTTTGATAGAGAGCTGTGGTCCTTCACATGAGCAGCAGTCAGAATTTCCCTGTAGGGGGGATCCCCCCTCCACTCTTCTTTCAGGCTACTTTAACCTTTGAATAGCATCCCAAAATGCCCTACGGTATCAAAACACGAGCTACACGATTTTTGCTCTTTTTCTTTTGGAAGTCTTTTGCACCATCTATGTTTCTCCAGACTTGGAACACCTTTGTTCTGAAGCCTGCAGTTTATTGAGTATCATAAAAATTCTAGTGACAGCAGCAGCAGTGAGAGCAGACTAACTTCCACATGTTTCAAAACCAATACTCATATAAAATTATTTGGAGAAATTTCCTAGACAACTACAGTGGTAACGATTAAACCCTTCCAAGGTGAGAAGTGCCTTCTATTCTACTTTTGTATAGCCCCTTCCTGGGATGCCCAGGACCTCCCACAATACAAATTAGAAATAACAACTCTAATGTTCCTGCACTGAGCCCACAGAAAATCCAAAACACACTGCCCAATACCCCAGTGACAAATAATTTCTCGTTGTTCGCACTGCAATATGAATGTATTACCACATTCAAACCTTTCAGCTCAAATTTCACCAATCCAGTCACAAAAAGGACTGGGCTGTATCCACAAGCTGGCTTTGAGACGAACGCTGGAGTGACCAGCAGCAATGCAATAGTTAACAGTGTTGCCACGCAAGTAATAATAATAGGCTTCAACACTAATCCGCTTCTGAGCAGACTGGGAAAAGCTCATCGTTTCTTTGGTTCTCTTGTTCCAGTCTGGCTGCTAATTCAAAACATAGTCCTGTATCAGTTTACATTGTGAAGGTCGTACCCACAAGGCCAGGAACATTTCATCTCTAAATAGGAATGCATGCTCGGAAAAATCTGTGCAAAGGCACACAGAAATCTAAGCAATTAGGATGTCTGGATCTCTCACTCCTATGGAGTGGTCTCAAACACTGAATATAGGACATATCAACATTTTCAGGTGAGCAGCATACTTTTGGAATGACCCTTCCAATTGTCCCCACCAGACCGTGTGGTGATCTTCGGGCACATGAACTCGATTCTGTCCTAGTGAAGCTAAACTGAAAGGGGTACTACAGTGACTCAGGTGCATTCAGTCTGTCAGACTGAGACTGCTTTAAAGTCAAGCCCTCAAAAACATGTTCAGCAGCTGTTTGCTTCTACAGACCCATACCTACTGGTTCCCCCCACCATGTTAATGTAGATGTAGCCATAGTGCCAGTCACCTTCCTGGACTCCAAGTGTTCTCCATGTCAAACAAAAAAGCCAAGTGATTTTCACAGTCTCCCATTGCTCTTTAAGGGAACCAAAACACCAAATCTCACCTGACATTAGGTTTTGAGAGGGGAGGAGAGGGAAAAGAAAAAAGGAACAAGGAGTGCTGCTGTCTGCTATTTCCTGAGTTAATTCAGACTGAGAACCTGAGAGGCTGGAGACAAAACACCTTCAAAGACACCAAGGGTCAGCTGTTGGTTTCTTGGGGGCTGGAGACTCTGTTCATTTCTCCTTTTGCAGCAGTGCTTCCTCGGAACAAGCCATTGACTGTTGCCATTAACACCAGGCAAGCAGGTGCCATTAACACCAGGCCAAGGGATCCACTTCACAATTTGTACTTCTAATTTACTGGGGTGTCCGGAGCAACACCTTGTTTGATAAAATAAATTAAGCAAGAGTAGCAAGGCGGATTTCTCCCTCCCAGGTAATCCTCCATGTATTAAGGTTACCTATAAAAAAAAAGTCAGGATGTGTCTTTACAGCCCTTGATACAATATCTGAGCTATGAAATCTGGCTGAATTAGTTCAATGCACAACAGCTCTGTGGACATCATTGACTGCAGACCACCAGAAGGAATGCTTTGTCTCCTTTTTCTGAAGCAATACAGTCCTTTACAAGCTGCCTCTGCTACTACAGAATAAGCTTAGAGTATTTCTTAGTGCCTAGTACTGGGGGCTGCTGTGTCTTCTCCTCTGTTCCAGTAAAACATTCAACTGCAAGCTTAACTGTAAACACAAGTAATTCTGTTCAGGCCAAATCAGATTGCTTTCATAGCATCTGTTTTAAATCCAGTTTCTGGGGTTTTTTCCCCAAAAAAGATTTTAAATTTCAGAAGCCTACTTTTATTTTCCAAGCAGGGTATTTTATGACGTTACTCACAGGAACAAGTACTGCAGCCTGGCTTACTGTAATCCCCACTCCTTTCTCTGCATGTCCTAAACAGCCATCCTCATGTCCCAGTCTCCCCAATACCCTTAACTCATTTTCCATTGCCTCACACTATGCCACCAGGGTTCCTCTACAGGCTCAGACTTCCCATCCAGTAGCTTCTCACATCCTCTATGTCACCAATATGTGTGTTCCCACCACCCTCAGCACATGATGCCACCAAGCCTTCTGGTTTTATCCATTAAAGTTCTTCAGTAACACCTTAGCTCCTTACAATGTCCCCCTCAGACTGCTCCAAAAGTCTAACTCACAACATCAGATGATTTACCTGGTTTTGGTTTCCTATCTGGACAAGATGAAACAGTGCTATCAGAACTAAAATACCTGCTCAGTACTAAGCACATTTAATCCAAACAGATAAGGGCAGCATTTTATCAACATTTCCTTTTATGAGGGCATCAATTTAAGTCTGCCATCTTTACCAAGCCACTGGTTTTCAAGAAACATTTAGAACTTCACATTCTTAAGATCTCTTTAATCCATATAGGAATGTGGGTGAAATTGATCCCACCACGTTTGAAACTTGCCAGAGAACAAAGTTAACAGACCCATCCAGGCAGCAGGACTATTTCCATAGGAACCAAACCAGGTTAAAACAATGCTAGTTTTACACTGAAATGAAGCAATTGGGTAAAAACTCCACCAAATCAATTTCTTATTAGTCTCACATGGGACTGAATTTACTAGATGTAGATGACAAAAACATGGTAACACACATGGCCAGATACAGCTTCCAACACACAAAAAAACGCAAAATCTTCTGGGACAACTCCAGACTGCCTCAAGTCTGTAATTATTGTTCATATTCAAAATATCCTTTGGCTGTACAGAAAAAGTCATTCTGTTTCACGGGGTTTTTAAATGATTCATATTCTTGACTTGTAAAACCTCTCATCTGTCACATTACTCCAGGACTCACAAGAGGAAACTCTGAAAGTATTCTGCTGTTTTTATGCAGGAGGTATTTTCCCAAAATCCAAATGGCTTTAAAATTAAAATACCTTGAAGTTTCAAGAAACTGTCAGCAGAAACCCTTCTTATATTGCTCCTGAAGAAAAAGTCTAGGCCAGGACTGCAACCAGCAAAATTGAGGAGCAGAAGAAATCTTGTAAAACTAAACCTACTTGAAGACTACACTCAGTGGAGCTGTATCAGCTCATTGTTACCATTATCCCGTATTACCTTAATGCTTACAAGTAAAAAAAGCAGCAAGAAACCCAAAAGGGAAGGGGTATCTGAGACTTACCTATGAGATACATGCCAATCCAGTCCCCTGCATCCACTTCCTCCTTTATATCCCAGTATATCACTAGGTCCTGGGAATGCCCGATAGAATAGTAGGAGCTGCTGACCATCAGGGTAGACCGGCTGTCTGAAGTGACAAGGTCTGTGTCACTGGTAGACCTAGGAATGGTGACCGTCTCATGGGAATTGTTCCTGATGTCCATGTTATGGAACTGGTCGGGGTTATAGCTGTATCTCAGAGGCTCTTTGCACCGGCGCCGGTTTTGTGAGTTCCTAGATGGAGATGCCATGGCTGCCAGGCCCAGGAACCTGTTTTGGTACAGATTCTGCAAAGAAAAAAGAAAGGGTAGTATTTACAATATTATTATTTTTTCAGTGATGTCAGAGCTCAGGAAAAATAGTACCTCAGAATGAGAAAGTAGCAGCTCTTCTTCCATTTAGTATTGCAAAAGAGGCATGAAAAGATGTAGCAGGAAACACAGTGCTAACTCCTACTCCGTAATTCTTACCATGAAAACAAGTGCAAGAGCAAGCCTTGCACCATTCAGCCCCAGCTGGCAGCGTGTGAGGAAATTAATAGCAGGTGGCTTCCCCCGCATTAACACACGCATCCAGACACAAATGTTGCAACTATCAAACTGCCAGAGAGCCATTCTCTCAACATCAGGAGATAGCCTTTCTGCTTTTGATGCCCAGAGTTAAGTCTTCTCCCCAGTAATCTTCCTTACATCTGTAGATGGATCGTTCTTAAAGCGCAGTCGCCCCAGAGACCGTATCCTGTCTGGAGAGACTGGTTAGCAACAAGTAAGAGCTCTTCCTCCCCGCTGGAGATCTGAAGAGTGAGAGTCACAAAAACAGAGTTATCCCTATTACCAAAATAGAGATGTCTTCACTGAAGTGTAAATAAAAGGTAAGTGTTGCAGCATCTCTCAGAGTACCCCCGATAGCTTCCAGTGCTGTTGCTCTGCTCCGTTTCTTTTTGCAGTAGACACATACTATGCACACATGCTCTAGTAGGAATTTGGGAATGCACCGGAATGGGAATTAAGGAGGTTACTGCAGAGCAGTTATCTTAGCAGTTGAAAAAAATATTTAAATTCCAACCTACCCTTCTTCCTCAAGGCAAGTTAAGTGACTTGTATGAAACACCTCATGGTGCACGAGTTAGGAGCTCTTGTGAGCTGGCAGATGAACAATGCTTAAGTTATGACTCGGGTTAATTTTGGTGTGAAGACATATCCTGTTACTGGTCAAAATGCTGGTTATTCCTTACTTATGTGCTGTTTGTTTTTTCCATTTTCCTCCCCAGCTTTCCCTCTTCTGTCTCTGCAGATCTGCTATTTCAATCACTCAGCTTTTCATTATTCATTAGCCTTCCATTACCCGTCTGTTGCCAACCCTGCCGTCAAACCCGTTATATACAAAACCAGACCAGTTTCCAGTATGCTATGAAATGCTTTTCACACGATCAGAAGTCATATCATCCTTCTGAACTCAAATTAAGCAGAAGAAAAGTCACAGCTCCTTTGTCCAGCCAAGCAGTTATTTAACCCTGGCTTTATTAAGGCTATGGTAGCATAAAAGAACAATATGTCCTAAAAAAATGAAATATTTTTTTATTAATACCAGTTTTTGTGGAATAATTAAGACACCTGTTACTGGGCCTTCGGATTCTGCTGCACGAAAACTGTACAGAGAGCAAGAAAACTCAGCTGGTATGTTTGTATCCCTAGAATTAGCTGTCACTTTGCAGACTCTGTCCTGTAACACTCACAATACAATGACCCAAATCCTCGCCCATAGCATTAAACAGGGTTTATAGCAAAAATAGCTCCAGTGGGAATGCCACACCTTATAGTAAGTGTCAGCAAAATTGAATTCAATAATACAAAAGGCTACACTAGAAGTACAGGAATAGAAAAAGGATGAAAGTATGTGGGGGAGCAAAATACATGGTGTTGTATTTGCTACACATCTAATCATGTCTTTCCTGTTTCTTTTCTAACAGTTTATCACTGTTTGAAAAGAGTTCACTTCATAGTATAAAGACCAATATTCCCTGTAAGCAGAAAATGCTTTAAAAAAAAAAAAATAATGCAACAAAAAAAAAAATCAAAAACAGGATCTCACATGCTGTGAACATTTTCCAATCTGGGAAGCACTTGTGGGCATGCATGACTACCAGGCACTAGACAGTAATTTAAAATCAATGGGAGTTTCTACTACTTAAAGACAGCATTTACTGTCACAACAGTACCCAAGACAGCTACTATGGGTTTTATAGTGGTTAAGATCGCAACGTGAAGAACCTCAAGCCCACTCTTCTGGTTTAGTCTGTATCATTAATATGGGTTGCTTCGCTCACGGCGTGCTACCCAAAAGCTACTCCAGTTCAAAGGCAGACATTTTATTTCTGGTGACAAATTACTCCAGGGAGCAGTGGTTCTGCAGATACTTTCATTTTTCAATGTTAGTGGACACAGAATGTTAATTAACTGCATACTTTCAAATTAAATTAGACTTAAAACATTGATTTTTTTTTTCAGCTTTAGTATAACTTTAAGCAGTTCTGATGAAAATGGTATATTCATCATTATGTTTTAATTCTGTAAGTTTTCATTTTCCTGTACATTAATGCCAGCGGAGCAAATGGCATTATCTAAAAACAACCCAGAAGGCCGCATTCTCCAGAAATCTGCATCTCCCATATTTCCAGCATCAATTCTACATAAATACATTTGTCTGCAAGAATGAAAATCTCCAAACTGAAAAAATCCCAAACAAATAGGAAAACAGTCACACATAATTATCTGGATTAAATAACAGCATCTAAATACAAGCATGGCTGTATGAATAAGTAGAAAAGAGGTTAGGAAAAATAGTTACTCCACACTTTACTACCATCTTTGCGTGTTTTCCATGCAGCTATCTAAAGCACACACACAGTCCCCAAGCCCTAGTGATAGTGTCTCAGCCATAGTGAGACAGCTTAAAAAGAATGCAAAGACCTGCTTCCACAAGGCATAGCAAGCAATCTGATCCATCATAGATACTTACTTTAGAAAAAAAGAATTTTTTAGGGGCTTGACATTAGTATTTATTTTCTCTCTATCCCTTTGCAGAGATGTGTACACTAGGCACACGAAGCTATGCTCTCATTTCTAATACGCAGTGTAAATCCAAGCAAGAGCTACTAACAGCCAAGTGTTGACCGAACAGCACTACAGATCAAGCTTGGTTGTCAATAAAAACAAGTCCCTCTGGTTCCTGACTGCTTCTACAGTCACTCTTTCCAGGGGTGTTTCCACCCATGGACTGCGTACTAAATGACCCCAGGCTTCTCTTTCCCACCCACTTCCCTCACCACCACTTGTATGACAGTTAACAGTGAGGGAAGCCTTTACTGATCAGGGCATCTAAGCATTTAAAAGGAAAGGTGTTCTCTCTCCTCACACCTTTCAACCTTTTTCTCTCAGATTATGATTTTGTCCTAAAAGGGCCCATCTTACCACACTTAACATCACATATATGATATGCTCAACATGTGAGCTCAAGCTTGTCTTAAGTTGAAGGTGCCAATACTGTGTTGATGACTGATACACTGCTTGGTCATTTCTTATCTCTGACTTATCTATGACAGGAGGACTGATGTGACAGCGACGTACAATATTTCAGTTATATCAGGGATAGTCCAGTTGCTTTAGTTTGACAGATGAAGTAGCAGATGTAAAGGTCTTCGCTTTTACATTCCTCTTTTGGATATACATAACATATAATACAACACACAATTTTCAGTTACTGTATAGTGGAGATCTTAAATTAGCATCTTGTCAAGAAATGCAAATATCACTGCTGTTAGAAAACACATAGGTTTTCTACTGCTATCAGCTACTCTAGCATAAATGAGCATTCACTCCAATAAATCTAGTAATTAAATTTTTTTTACATCAGAAACAGCCCTTTCATGTACAGATAACTATGGCAACAAGTATTTAGCTACAAAATATTAGCATGCTGACCAAAGCTAACTAAAGGGCCATTTTTCCCCTGTCACTGGCACTCCCTCCAATTTTCATAAAGTTCTGGAAAGCTCTGTCTCTAAACATCTACCAGCCACATAAAAGTCCTACTCAACATGAGATTTATTTTTTTTTAGGATTATCTGTGGGCAGAATTTGCCTCTTATTTACATCACTTAATGATGTCCATCTAATGAAAAACAAACATCAGAAAAATTGATTTAGGGTATTTTGTAGTCATTCAGATGTCTGCAAGCATCATTGCAACCAGAATTTCAAGGGCAAGTACCAAGAAAGACAGTGAGATAGCTTTGTATGACAAGAAAAATTTATTGATATTATAGGCAAATCAGATGTGGATTGCTCCACCAGAGATGAAGATTCTTCTCAGAAGCTTTTAGCCTTCATTTGCAAGCCTCATATGTTTTGTAAAAGACAAGGAGCGAAGAGAGATTAAAAAAAATAGGGTATCCTAGTGAAAGCGGTAAGTTATGACAGCAAGAGTCTTCTGACCAGCTTTCAGAAAGGTAAGATAATGTATATCAACAAGGATATTGTAACTAACAGAAATATAAAGCAGTAATGGTCTGTATGAAAGGTTTAATTGCCTGGACAAGAGACAGCATTAAGAGATTTAAAAAAAAAACCAAAAAAACCCAGAAAAGTAGCCACAGTCTAGGTGTGAATACCCAGAGCAAAATCCTGAAGCTGGACCAGAAAGACAAGCAGGAAAGCAGCAGTACTTGTAGTCATCAAATGGGGATGTGATGGGACTCAGCAAGCAGGCAGACCTTCAACTTGAAGATGAGCATACCCAAAGGGCTCTCAGTATGTAAAACTGTTTTATTAGAGCATAAATTAGAACCAGGTAAGTTCTGAAATACAGGAAACTCAGGTCTGTTAGGTGGAAAAGTAAAAAACCTGGGTGAAAACAAAAAGATAGAAGCATGAATCTCATAGCTGCTCCTTACAGAGCAAGACTTTCCCCCTCCAGGCTCGCTCTCTATGCAGCAGTGTGAAGTCCTTCCTCAGAGCAAACTCTCCTGATCTTCACAGCCCTGCAGACTTGTTGCGGTATCTGCTCCCCATTCTTCCTAGCAACCTTCTCATCTCTTCTCACGCTGCAGGGCCTGCTGCTCTCTTTCTCTTCCCCATCTGCTCCCCCCCATAGCTGGAGGGTCCCTTAGTTGCCACCACGCAGCAGCTTTCAGGGAAAGTACACTCTCCCTCTGTCGAACTCAGAGCCAAGAAAAGGTAAAGTAACACAGATTTCCTTCTTTTTCCCTAGGGACAGTCCTCATAACACAGCACATGATGCCTGCACAGCAAATTGTCCACTAAGAAATTTGCATTTTCCATCACTGCAGGTACAGTACAAGTGGCTATATAAAACGCAAGCCAATGCAGGGGTAAGAAGAAATACAGTTTAAAAAGTAAGCTATAATCAAGGTTATGGTTTCACGTATCATCATAACTGCCCTCTACCAGCCTACTCCCAGCTATCACAACTACTTAAGTGTTTTTCATCACATTAGAAAAAATCCCTTTGGACATTTGAATTTAGGAAGAATTGTTAGTATAACTCTTTGCACAAAAACTATTTTTAAAACATAGCTTTTATACAGCCAAATCCAGTAAACAAGCCTTGCAGTGGAGCTGTACGAAGTCTTCTCCAAACAGTTCAGCACCTGACTTGCTAAAACACGAAAAATCAAACTTGGGAATGGAGACTTATGAAGCCAAGTATTTAGAGAGCATGGAGAAATTTGCAGGACTGGGCCATTTGAGATGCACAAGAGCTCCAAAGGAACCATTTAGTAGCACAACGGAGTCACAGGCTTCCATCATCTACCAACACCCTTTTCCCTGCAAGATATTACAGAGCATACAGATGAAACCACTGCTCTTGGCAAGACTGAAACAAAGGTTGCAAATGCTCAAGGGATAGATGATAATAACACTAAAGAACTTTAAGTGCATTTGTCTCAATATTGCACATCTATGGCACAATATATATTTATGCCTATAATAAACACTAATCGGAAATCAAAGCCATTATACATCAGCAATAGGGCAAATGGATGTTATTAGGTAGTTCACTTTTCCATTTCCCAACCTTTGGGTGTTTCCAGTCTAGCTGTACTGCTACGTTAATGTATCCTCTTACATTTAACTTCGCTTCAGTGATGTGCAAATCATTGCGTGAATTAGAATCCAAATGAAAGAGTGGCCTCAAGGTCAGCCTGGCAAGGCTCGGTGCCGGTGAGTGGGATTGATTCCCAATGCAGGCATATTAGTCATAAGGCAGCACAAGCTAGCAGCGCAGTAACTAGAAGTACTCTTTGCATGCACAAAGAAATAGCACAATCAAGAGCAGTCCACATTTTCTGAGCGTATGTAAGCAATCTCCTAGGTACATGCAGATAGAAGCTGGAATGTGGGGCAATAACTGGAGGAAAATTCTTGGAGTTCAGAAAAAGGAAAAAATTAACAATGCTTTTTTACTTCTCTTTCTAGAAGAGGTAAGAGTGCTGCCTAGCGAACCCCAGAGAGCATGCCGAAAGATACACACATCACATTTCCAATTAAATTATTCCAAGAATTAAGATTTGTACCCCTGTATGTAAACCAAACAAGTTTCTGAAAAACTAAATGACATTTTACCACTTTTAGATGAGAACACTCCAAGCTTCTGCACTGTAGCCTACTTATACCTAACTACAAGCAATTAACAATCTCACATTCAACACATTCATATTAACACAGTGACAATCCACTCGCATTTCACTGCATAAAGCACTAGCAAGTTTCTGCAACAGAATGCAGCTAAGGACAAAAATAATTTTGTAATTTCTCTTAAATCAGTAGCAGTCCTGTCTCAGCAATTTGCACAGCAAGGGATGAGAAACAGCCATCAGACTTAGCAGTTACAGAAAAAAATATTGATCTGAAAACATCGCCAATATTTTTAAAGGACATATTCAGGTACACAACATGGAAACATGCAACATGGCCTGATATAAAGTCTCAAAAAGATAACTAAGGAAATAATATAAAGGTCAATATGGTAGCATTTTAAACCAAGATAAAGCTGCAGAGCTTCACACTATTCTTTCCACACTACAAAATTAAAGAAATAACCTTAGGATCTCCTCATACGCTACTATCAAATACTCTGAAGTCCCCAGCACTTGCCTTTGCTGGTGCTTTCTGATGCACGTAACAGGAAATTTGTATTTTTGACTTGGTTAGTTTTGAACATCGGCAGCAGGCAGAGAAGTGCTGCTGCAGTACCAGAGGCAGGACAGTAACTACCTCTCAAACAGGATGAAGCATTCGTTGGTAGGCCAGCAAGCATCCTCATGCCCATAAAGGCCAGTGCGGACCACACCAGCTTCAGATACACAGCTCCAGTGACAGTGGTGCTGAAGACTGAAAACCCCCATTCCTCACCTTTTCTAACCCAAGGACAATATTTATGAACAACAATCATTCAGTACAAGGCACTAGTACTGGTTTAATCCGCTGTTTTAAAGTCTCAGCAGAGAGTTGTCCCAAAAAGCCTGTGGGCCCCACACTGGTCTGTTTAGGAATCACCACTGCCTTTATCAGGTCCACTGCACAGCTGGACTCTGCTGCTCTCCCAGGAGCACTGCTTACTCCAAACAGATTTTTAGGAGGAAGGAGGCAAGAACGAGAATTGCTTTTCTCCTGTGCAGCCTAAAAACATTGCCGCTTTACTGCGAAAGAACCGTTCTGAGAAGTGATACTCATACAGAGAAGCCCTGACCACGTTAGATGCTCCGTTGCAGGTTCTGCAGAGCACACAGTAATAGACACCTCTTATCTGAGAGACTTCTATAACCAGCAGCTTCAGTTCAAGTACTTTGCCCATGCAAAAGATCAATGTCTTTAATAGCACTAACAGGGGGCTTAGATTCATCCAAGTCAAGCTTTGAGTGCTTGAGTCACCTCACTCAGGAATGCAAGTTCCCAAGGCTCCTTGTGTACTCAGAGGGAAGAGACAGACTGCTCCTAGAAAAAGACAGACCCAGGTAAGGCTTTCCCAGAGAGGACTCGGCTCCACTTCACCACCTTTTAAGGAGTTGAAGGCTGTTGGAAGCCTGGGTTAGGCACGTCATGTTAGATAGGAAGGAGCCAGACCTGCGTATGAACTTCTCAAGTTATAAGATTTTAAATTATAGAAAGGTAAGTGGTCAAAGCACTCCTGAGCATGGCAGAAAATGTGTAAGTACATTCGGGTATGTGAAATAAAAACATAAGGCGTATTGAAAGACATACTAAATTACCTGCTTATTTAAGAATAGTCTGATTATTCTAGGTAACTATAAAATTACAAACTAGATGGTATATCTAGAGAAAATGAAAGCAGAGAAAATAAAATACTCAGTATACTGTATATGCTTTACGTACAGATCTTTTGAAGAGTGTAATGTGTAATACCAGTAAATGTAGCCGAGGTTTACACAAAAAGCTGTGAAAACATCTTGCAAAATTTAAGAAATTACTAATGGAATGATATAGAGTAAATACAAGTTGCAGAAAGATATCCAGTAACGTACGTTTCCCAGAACTGTCAGGTACAGTCACTTCTCTGCCCAGAAGCAGTTTCACATTTCCCATCTCTCTTTCCCAGAGTCCAAAGACTCCTCTGAAAACTTTTTGCAGAAAAACCACTCCATTTCTTATGATACATGAGAGTTATAAAAATCCCAGCATTGTCTACTATTAAGAATGCATTATACTTTCCACCATTACAACTGTTTTGCAAAACAAAGCTTATGTGATGACTGCAGCATATATTGCTATCAGATAGAAGAGAGTTGTGCGATGGATTACATAGTTATCAGGTACAGCTTACGCATAAATCCTACACACACACAAAAAAAAGGCAACAGAAAGCAACCAAGGACAGATATTAAAAGTGAAGTTTTTAATATTAGCCTCCCTTCAAACACAAGTAGGAATCTTTGCAAACCAAAGGTTCAGGCGCGAATGTATCAAAGGATTTATCCCGCAGAGCTCAGATCTACCCACATAGTATATTCCCACCACCCACGCTTCCGTCTCCGCCCGGACACTCCTGTGTGCAGCACAAAGGGATCCATATACACGCACACCCCACAAGATGTTCACCACTGCTGTGACCTGTAAAATTTCTATCAACACCACAAGGCACCATTCCCTGCAAGAGCTGCTTACTGTTTCCCTCCTGCATCCCTCTTCCAGGCTGTCAGCAAGGTGACCATGTGTCTTCCTCTCCACCTCTTTTTATTCTCAGAGCATATCTCCTCTTCCTCACTCATCAGTATCACCTCTCCCCTCACTTCTAGATAGGGAGGGATAGGGCACAAGGCATCACTTGCCATACCAACCATGGAACAGGCACTGGATTAACATGTGGGGACAACACACACAAAACCCAGGAGGGATGGAAGGGAGCACTTTTTCCTCATGGTTCCTTCCAGCTGCCCAGTGGCTGACCCTCACTGCGTAGCAAAAAACATTTTCAGTCTCCTATGTCATTCATTGCCCCTACACTCTATTGTGCTTTTTACCCTTATCTGTATTTAAGAGAAAAGCGATTTGAAGTGTCAGTATCTTAACGTCCTAAGGCAGGGAAGCAGGTAGGTATTAGCAGGCTGTTGAGTATTAACACTTACATCAGCCACTGCTTTGATCTACAACCAACCACCAACCATTACAATAAGCCAGTCTCTCAACCAGAGACCAGCTTCGGTGCATGCCCTCAGCTCCATCTTCTACCTTTTGACAAGGCCTAGAACATTCTCTGACATTTTGAAATTAATTGGCTACAGATCTCCTATTATTATCATATTACCTCCAGACAAATACACAAATGCCAGCCAGCTGAGTGTGCTCAATCCTGCTTCCAATGAAATTAAAGGCAAAGCTCCCCCAGACTTCAATATGGAATAAAGTGACTTCGTACAGCAAAGAAAAAATTCATATAGATGTCAACAGCTGCAGTTAACATAGAGCTAATTCAGACCCAGAAAACCAAAAATTCGTATTTTAACTAAAACACTTCAAACATCATCATCATCCATACTACCAGCTATTCTGCTGGAAAACTCATCAGACAAACATGTAGAGCAGCAAGTTGCATTCTAGGACACAGATCACAGCAACTACTCTTAGAATGAGCTCTCAAAACCTAGAAACAAATCTGTCATTTCATGCCTTAAGATTAATTTAAAATATAATTACATTTTTAGACCACGCTATATGAATTTTTCCTGCACAATAGAATCCAACATATTTCTCAATTTTTCAAAAGAACACACACCTCAAGGATTTAAACTGAACACCAGACACTGAAGCATATTTATCATTACTGTATTGGTTTTGTCTGTGTCCTGGGTTTGGCCAGGACAGGGTTAATTTTCACCGGAATCCAGGAAGGGGCACAGCCGGGGGGTGGGGGCTGACCCCACCTGGCCAAACAGAGGCCGGTATTCCATACCATGTGACGTCACGCTG
>Ga0065711_1029305_pt1 | contig 36719 bp, 24 predicted proteins | sample Hoacrofraction12_FD_59098 | JGI IMG/M metagenome (GOLD analysis project Ga0065711, IMG submission 59098) | Hoatzin crop microbial communities from Cojedes, Venezuela - Epithelial fraction 12 v2 (version 2) | ecosystem: Host-associated > Birds > Digestive system > Esophagus > Crop | place... | reverse complement strand
CACCACTGAAAAGAGTCTGGCCCCATCCTCCTGACACCCACCCTTCAGATATTTATAAGCATTTATTAGGTCCCCTCTCAGCCTTCTCTTCTTCAGGCTGAACAAGCCCAGCTTCCTCAGCCTTTCCTCACAAAAGAGATGCTCCAGTCCCCTCATCATCTTCGTAGCCCTTCTCTGGACTCTTCAGTAGCTCCTCATCCTTCTTGAACTGGGGAGCCCAGAACTGGACACAGTCCTCCAGATGGGGCCTCACTAGGGCAGAGTAGAGGGGGAGGAGAACCTCCCTCGACCTGCTTGGCCACACTCTTCTTGATGCACCCCAGGATACCATTGGCCTTCTTGGCAGCCAGGGCACCTTGCTGGCTCATGGTCAACTTGTCATCCACCAGCACTCCCAGGTCCCTCTCTGCAGAGCTGCTTTCCAGCACGTACGCATCGAGTCTGTACTGGTACATGGGCTTATTCCTCCCCAGGTGCAGGACCCTGCACTTGCCCTTGTTGAACCTCATCAGGTTCCTGTCTGCCCAGCTCTCCAGCCTGTCCAGGTCTTGTTGAATGGTAGCACAGCCTTCCTGTGTATTCACCACTCCTCCTAGCTTTATGTCATCAGCAAATTTGCTGAGGGTACCCTCTGTCCCTTCATCTAGGTCACTGGTGAAGAAATAATAAATAAAAATAAATATAAATAATAAGTGATAAATAATAATTAATAAAGTGATTTGCATTGCAAATAACTCAGAAATATTTATAACCATTTAAGTAGGTTTTATATAATTTTGTAATTTAAGAATTTCAGATGAATAGTGTGAGGAATATGCTTACAGGTCTTTTACTCAGAAATAAATCACAAATGGCAGTAAAGTCTGGTCTTACAAGTGAGTGTTATTTATTCTTGTTTACTGTTATCATTTTGTGATATGCATTTTTATTGCCTGTTTTGTGAAGAACAATCTTAAAACTTTTCTGCTCAAATACAATGCAGTGTTAATCTGAATGTACCCCAAAATATTAATGTTCTCTGTATTCAAACAATTACAGAATTTTGAAGGAGAAATTTTTAAAGTTTTATACGTTGAAACATGTTATACCAAATAAACTTTCAATAAGTTTCATCTGGCAGTGCTGTTAATTTTTTTTTTTTGGTAGAATGGAGAAGACTGTTAATCAGTCCAGCTATACTGACAACTAGTAGGTTTAATAATTTTACCAAGTTGGTGAGAATGTGGCACTTGGACTTGAAAAGTGGAACAGAATTATTCAGGCTGGCAGGATAAGAACAACATCGTTTAAGTGTTTGGCTAAAAAGCTCTAAAACTGTGTTACTGTGAAGTATTTAATGCAATGTGCCTTAAGTATCTAGAGAAATAATTGCATTTGCACAAGGGTTTTTTTGCATAATTCTTTTGTGCCAGAGAATTGTGATTTGTGGCCACCAGATCTCATGAAAGACAATGGCCTCACCACCACCAATCCTGTCCACACTTGTGACACAGGGAGTGTCTTTGAAAAGCTACTTGTTTCCTGCTTAGTTTCTGAATTGTAGGTGGAATTGTGCTGAGAGTTGCCCCCCCCCAACTGCCACCACATACCCTCGTCCTGCTTAAAAATCAGTAGCACTGCATGGTCCCACATTTTCCACGGGTTTTTTTCCAGCCAGTCAATAAAATGGTCTTATAGTTTTTATGAGTATGCTGTTCTACATGCAGTGTACTGAGAAGGGTGACTTGTCTGAATATTAACTGTTTTGATCTATACGTATATTTGCATCTTCCTCTGTGTGGAAACACACATTGCTTAAGGAAGAAAAGAGAAACCTGATGGTTCTAAGATAAGCCTAATTACAATGAATTTGGTGGTGGAAATAAGGAAAACTAATCCTTCTCCCCAAAAGCCACAAGGTGAAACTAAACATACGCACACACAGTGACACAGGCTTTCCAGAAAACAAAAAAGAAAATAACTGAGCATAGAAGGATTCTGTCTACGGTATTTTTCACTTGCAGAGACTTAGTAAATTATGTCGTTTACTCCAAAAATATGATAATAGAGTAAGCAAAGAATAGAGGACCTTAAAACACGTACATAAAAAAAAAAGAGCTTAAAAGTTTTGTGTCTTAAGTCAATATTCATGTAAATTTTTCTTTCGCCTATCACACAAAAATATTTCGTCCACATAATAGCATTTTTTTATGTGTTGAAATAGAGCAGTAACCAAGCAGAGCAGTCAGTGCACCTTTCCCATACAGAATTCCTGTCATTCAGAGTATGGCCTATTCTACTGTGCAAAGCAATGGAGTAAAGAGTCAGAAAGTACCTTTCCTTTTTCTGCCAGAAGCGCTGGGGCTAAGCCAGAGCTGTTGCTTCTTTTGCAGCTGAGTGGATGTGACCAATAAAAGCAGGGGACCAGTAGGAGGAACAGCAATAGGAGCGCTTTCCTCCTATTCCAGAAATAGGAGCATGGTATGGCTTCTGAATCATAGCTAGAAACCATGTTTCTGGCTCAATTTCAGAAGTGCCTTCAGTGTTGAATTCTGAACCTGGGCTTCTTTTACTATAATTTGCATAGAAAATAAAACTAGCGGAAGAAGTGTACTGGTATTTTCCGGAGTAGTAAGAATACTAAGGATTATTACAAAATAATATGTGTTGGTTTGATACTGGTTGGTCCATTCTTAACTGAATACAGACTGTGTAGAGTGAGATAGCAGAATGCTTGGATGATACGGTTTCCTTATAGGGAAAAATAGAACAATATGTGCAAAGCCTGTTCTGAGAGCACAGATTGTGTCTCTGTAGATGGGTGTCCTGAACATCCTGTATAAATTGTGATGATAATCTGTTGGAAATGGCATGGTTTTTCCCTTGATGGATATTACCAGTCTCTCTATGCAGCATTGCTGAAGCTTTCCAATCCCTATCTGGGAGGAGAGTGTAAGTAATTTGCTGATTTCATTGTACATTTCAAATATATTCCTTGCAGTAGTCTCAGATCTAGCTCATGCTGCCTCCTTCTCCTTGATTTGGTACACGCTGGACCAAGTAGAGGACAGTACCACTTCCTGGTATTTAGTAAAAGGAGATGTTTGGTCTGGAACCTTTTAGTGCTGTCTTGACTAGCTTTTAGTACCATGTATAACTTCAAACATCTCAGCACAGCTTTTATTGTCTGAAAGTCTGAAATAGCTATAAGAACGTAAATATAGCCCTCTACATCAGCAGATAAGCCTATTCTAATTAGATATCCTTCAAGAGATGGAAATACTGCGTATCAGCACTTAAAAATATTTTTTTTCGTTTTAAGAAAGATACAGTCTAGAGAATGATATAGTTGCATAGGAACAATTTATTAGATTTGGGGAAAAATAAGTAAATTGAATTAGCGTAATTACTAACTAGCACAGTGTTCATTTTTTTTTATACAAAGCACTTTGTCCTCACAGTCTTTTTGGATGATGTTCATAAGTTTGTAAGGCAAGAGGATCTGTTCCTTGCCTGTTATTCACGTAGCATTTACTTATACGGTCTTCATTATCAACAGCGTCAGCTGATTATGTTGAGAGGTGGGTGATCTACTCGAAAATTTCTTCTTTTTCTTACATCTGTCTTAAGGCAAGCAAAAAAGCAGGTGAAGACAGACAATACAAAATACTTGGCATGTTGAACTGTCCTGTGGTTGAAGGCAAGCAATAAAATGCATGGTGTGAGTCATTTTAAATATGTTGAGATGTGAATAAATTTTTCTGTTGAAGAATGTATAAGCCTATAGATTTGTCTGTTTTGGGGTAATTACTGTGACAGAAGCATTAATGTAAATATTCCAATTTTACCTTTATTCATAGGTTGTAGTTTTATCTTGAATGGAGTAGTGTTAATATACATACAATATTTTTAGTACTAAATTTATTAGTAGTGATTTTAGTAAACAAATTTTATTTCATCTCATCTCTTCCTGTCTAGTTCAATATTTAGTTGGCAGTTATGCTTAACATAGCATTTATGGATGACTATGAGGCTAGGATTGTTTTGAAATGACAGCTGACATAATTCAGTTCATATTGTGATTCAGTCAGATGTGTACACAAATGAGAAAGATATGGATTCAGTATTTCCACTGAAAGAATTAGAGTTACTGATTCATGGAAATTTGAGTGATCTGTTTATATTTTTTCACTAGGAGGAATTATACAGCTTCACATGACTAAGAGTGCTTGTTCCTACGAAATGTGTTATTTCTAGTGATAGGTCTAACAAAGTATGAGTTGATTTTTTTTTTTAAATAAAGTTGCATGCATGGTGATGGCACAGTGTGAGGAATGACTTTGTCTACACCGTCAGCCATAATAGTATTGGTGCTGAGCAAAGCCAGTATGGTGAGGACATGCCAATGGCTCTGAAAATGCATTGAGGGTGTGATTACATGTAGAGATATGCTTGTGCTATAAGCCTAACTGAGGTGTAAGGGAAGCTGCTTGGTCTGGATTCCTATGCTTGTCTCCTTTAGCAAGTAGTGTGGCAGAGTAAAAGTTAATCTCTGGAGCAAAAGAGGAGGATCTGATATCTGTGTCATCCATCTGTGGGGGGCAGGTGTGTTATTTTGGAATAGCTCGAGTCATGTCACATTGACTGAACGTCCATGAATGGATGGAAAGCGTTAGGTCACTCTCAGAGAGCATCATTCAATTTCATTTCCTCCAGGAGTAATCCAGTTCAGCACTCTGAAAGCAATTCATAATACAAACCAAAGCAAGCTGAGACAATGGAGGAATTTGCTTCAGACCTCCTGATGCAAACTAAAACACTAATGTAGAATCATAGAATCATTAAGGTTGGAAAAGACCTCTAAGATCATCAAGTCCAACTGTCAACCCAACACCACCATGCCTGCTAAACCATGTTCTGAAGTGCCATATCTATATGTTTTTTGAACACCTCCAGGGATGGTGACTCCACCACTTCCCTGGGCAGCCTATTCCAATGCCCAACCACTCCTTCAGTAAAGAAATTTTTTCCTAATATCCAATCTAAACCTTCCCTGACACAACTTGATGCCATTTCTTCTTGTCCTATCACTAGTTACTTGGGAGAAGAGATCAGCACCTGCCTCACTACAACCTCCTTTCAGGTAGTTTTAGAGAGCAATAAGGTCCCCCCTCAGCCTCCTCTTCTCCAGACTAAACAATCCCAGTTCCTCAGCCGCTCCTCATAAGACTTGTTCTCTAGACCCCTCACCAGCCTCGTTGACCTCGCTCCGGCTCATCAATCTCCTTCTTGTAGTGAGGGGCCCAAAACTGAACATGGTACTGGAGGTGCAGCCTCACCAGTGCTGAGTACAGGGGCACGATCGTCTCCCTACTCCTGCTGGCCACACTATTCCTGATACAAGCCAGGATGTCGCTGGCCTCCTTGGCCACCTGGGCACACTGCTGGCTCATGTTCAGCTGGCTGTCAACCAGCACCCACAGGTCCTTTTCTTCCAGGTGTCTTTCCAGCCAATCCTCCCCAAGCCTGTAGCATTGCATGCGGTTTGTTGTGACTCAAGTGCAGGACCCAGCTCTTGGCCTTGTTGAGCCTCATACAGTTGGCCTTGGCAATTGATCCAGTCTGTCCAGATCCCTCTGCAGAGCCTTCCTACCCTCAAGCAGATCGACACTCCCATCCAACTTGGTGTCATCTGCAAAGTTACTAAGGGAGCACTCAATGCCCTCATCCAGATCATTAATAAAGATATTAAACAAGACTGGCCCCAAAAGACTTGATTTCTGTAATGTCAGGCGGTGTTAAACAGCATTTCAGAATAAGAGCCAAGTTCTGTGAGTCCCAAATCATGTTGTGGGAGAGCGTATTCCTCTGAAAGAGTCCAGAAAGATAAGCCTCCCTGTGTTGAGCCATCTTTGCCTATAACTGTATATCAACTATATTGATAAAGACTATGTTGACTCTCTAATGTCGTACAGTCATTACAGATGAATCTTTTCAAGGCATGCCATTTGCCGTGTGTTTTATTATTTTCCTAGGCCTCAATTACTAAAATATTATGTGGAGAATATTATTATTAGGATGTTACATTTCTGAGCAAATAAAGAAGTATTAATGTACAGTTTTGATGAACCAAGGAAACACTTTTTTTTATGTAAAGTTATGGAAACCTCTTTTCATTACCATACTTTTATATTAGTAGTAGGCAGACAGAAAATTATTTCAGGTTAGTAACTGAGTCTGTTTCATATGGTTGGGAACCTGAATTCCAGATTGGCTCAGCAGACTCATTTAATGTATCTCATAAGGTTTGTAAACATGCATAGCCTCTATTGACTTGAGGCCTTGGGTGGCTTGGCTAGCACTGTAATGAATAGTGGAGCACAAAGCTGAGTATCTGCTAAACTGTGTTTAGCAAAAGAACGAGAGTAGTAACTTCAAACTAAACACACACATACATACATCTGTTGCTTGAAGTAAAGCTGTCAGCATCAACCTTTGTGCTTTGAATAAAGTTCTGATGACAGTAGTGTGTATGTTCATCTCCTCACTCTTGGAACATTGTAGCTTGCTTGAGATGCTCTGTGGATTTTCAGCTGGTCCGTAAAAGAGACTAAAAGATTTTTAAATTTGAATAAACCAAAGGGTGATATTAAAACCAATGCTGGAATTGTCCATCAGCTTCCAGTTTAGTACCAGAAGAAACAATCCTCTTTCAGCAGATATAACAGTCACCATCATGTTTCTCACATACATAAAACTAACACAGCTCACATACAAATGTAGGTGAATGAAGAAAGAATGAGCAGTGTTGGAACAATCTCAGAGAGATGATCAGAAATAGTTCGTTGTTTGTTTGTTCATTTTTGGTTTTGTTTTTTTTTTTGAATTGCAGATAATGGTATAAAACTCAATGCATTTAACCACACTATTAATCAAGGAGTCAAAGGAAAAGTTCAGGTCAGTAGGGAGCACGAACACCAAACTAAAAGTTACCTCAAAAACAAAAGAATCTGTCAATTCTACATAAATTGTCCTTCAAGAAACATTACTTTTTACTTCTATTTTTAAAGATAATACCTTTCAAAGCACACACAATGCTTCTGTAGAGATATAATTTGTAAGATTTATGAGAATTCCTAGAAGTATGATGGGAAGCTCTAATGGGTTCATTATGGTGGAGTAGTGCTTTGAATTGCTTATTGGAGTTGGATTGCCGCAAATAGATGAATAGCTATTGTCTTTTAGTCAAAGTAATTCTGGAAGCATCATTCATTGTTTTTTTGTTAAAGCTTAACTGGAATTTGCATTTACCATAGTATAATTATGTTTAGTACTAAATATTGCTTCTTTTTTTTTTCCTCTCTCTCTCTCAGAACTCACTATTTGTTGTATCTTTTTGAATAGTAAGAAAGCAAAATGTAAAAGTTATGTTGAAATATTTTTGTACTGTGTTCCTTTTTTCTAAGGGTGACTCAGTGAATAATATGCAGAATACAGCTGCTACTGAATGCAGCAGAAACAAGTATCTTTTCTTCCAATACTGTGCTCTGCCACAGCACAGCACTTCTTTGGTGACTAGAATGCAGACAATACTTACCATAACTAATATGAAAGCTTGTGCCAGTCTGTACATACCCTGAAGGAATTCATATTTTTGCAGAGCTGTGCTGCTAAAGAAGTCATATCTGAAGTCAGTAGTGAGTTTCACCTTTGTCAATATTCACTACTCACTGGCACTGATTCCAGTTTTCCAGACAAAAGAATTTTAGAAAAGTGATCTTATCTTTCAGCAGCTCTCTGAAATAAATAAATGCTAACTGATACAAAAATCTGCCTTTATCAAGTAACAGAATTCATTCAAGTTTTATGTAACAAATGAGTCCAGCAGCATTTTAAATAAATGAATGTTTTATCCTGACAAGGCAAAGCCCATATTTTTTGCTGCATTTTGCTTTTACCCTCTCACTACCAGCATTTTAGACCCAGCAGGACACTACGTAGTGCGCAGCACCTTTGGCGTTTGTGGCATTAGAGCTCCTGAGGGTGATGTCCCAGGTGGACATGAATTGTAGAATTGTAGATTATTTTGGCTGTTTACATATTAAGTAAATAGATACACTTTTTACACTTAGCCCAATATTAAGAAACTCCTAGTCTGGTTTTGCTACCTATCAAAGATACCTGTAACTGGATTCTTTATGTAGTTTGTATTCATCTTCAACACTTTTATTATGTGATTTTCTAAAAACACCAAGCTTTGTGGTGAAGTTCCCCAATAATCGTAATTTTTAGCCTGCTCTCTTATAGGTCATTTTCTTGTAATAAACTTTTAATAATTTCAAGTTACAGTTTAAAGCCATACAGTTCTGGCAAGATTATCAGGTATGCTGTGGTTGTGAAGTATCATTTTGGGAGTCAGACAGCAGATGGGCCAAATAGCCTTTATGTAGAATTACATTCTTAAGCTCAGAGTAAATGCAGGGACCAGGAGGGGAAAACAAAAACAAAGAAACAAAACCAACCGACAACATAATTATTGTTGGAAGTTTCTCACAGTTCTCACTTCCTTTCTTACTCTTCCAGGAAGAGCAATATATGGCAGCACTTCACAGACTGCATCTTATTTCCCTAAACTAAGGGAGGGTAGATTTAGACTGGATATAAGGAAGAAATTTTTTACAGTGAGGGTGGTGGAACACTGGAACAGGTTGCCCAGAGAGGTGGTGGAGGCCCCGTCCCTGGCAACATTCAAGGTCAGGTTGGACGGGGCTCTGAGCAACCAGGTCTACTTGAAGATGTCCCAGTTCATTCCCAGGGAGTTGGGCTAGATGGCCTTTAAAGGTCCCTTCCAACCCAAAGCATTCTATGATTCTATGATTCTTTTCTGACCAGCACAACTTCGCTGGAAGTTTGAGGTTCAGGACAAGTTTCATCCTCTCTCTCACCTTTGGTTTGTGAGGAGATTCATCACAGGCCTGAAACCAGCTCTCCTTCCATTACATGTGATTTTTTAATATTGATAGGCTATTTATAGGGAAGCTTAGTTCTCTGGAAGCATGAGAGTATCAGTAATGTATTGGTGTCAAATTTAATCTCTAATCTTTATAAAACATCAACTGAGAGACTAGTCAATCTTTTTTAGTCAACAAGTGGAGAACTTTATTAGATTATCTAATTTTAAACGCCCTTCCCTCTTAATGTAGGTGTCTTCTACTTAAATGTAATTCTTATCTCTAAGAAGTGGAAAATAAAGGAAACAAATATGTTCCGCCCTTCAGTCTATATTTTGCTGTAATTTGCATCTGCTCTTTGGTTTCCTATATAAACAGAGAAATCTGATGCGCAGGTGTACCTGTAGCTCAATTTGCATAGTCATTATGCTTACTAGCGTAGTGGAACACTGCTGCTCTCAAGTATTTCCTGCTTTCATTGCAGGACTTCTCTGCTATTTTAATTGTTTGGGGCTTTATTCCTGAAGTGCTATAACGATGTTATGAAACTTTAACACAAGTGTTTCAAAGCAGTTTCTAGGTCAATGGTAAATTAATCCATTTATGCCTTCAAGAGCATTGACTTTTTCAAATAATACATATTTTATATTTTAAAGTAAACTATATGAAGTAGATCAGTATTTCCAGCATGATTTGAGTTTGTATTGTAGAAGATTTATTTTTTATGACAAGTATTCTGAAATGTCTTGATAAAGCTTTACCCTGCAAAATTTGAGAAATACACCTGAGAAGTCTTTCTTATGGCAGTACTTATGCTGTCACTTTTTAACTGGAATATTTTTCCCAAATAATTATACATAAATGAAACACATATACATGAATTTGAATATGTGCATGTGTGCAAAAATATATATATTTTACAATGAAAAAATAGCACTTTGGAATCTGATATAAGCGGCAGGAAATCTTCGGAGCACTGAAAGAATTCTTAAGTGGGGTTTTTTTTGTAATTTTGTGGGATTTCAGCAGCCATAGTTAAAAAATATCTCTGAGAAAGCATGATCTCTTACAGCAATGCAGCTGTCATTAGCTGTCACAGTCCACTAAAATATGGCGTTGAGTATTATTTAGTTACTGACACTATTCATAAAAAGTTTTGTGTTTTTGCAGATGGATTTGAGGGTATAGCAATCTAGTCTTGCTTTGCATAGGTGCACTCAGCTAAAGGCTTGTTGTGTGGCCTCTGAGTAAAATAATACACTAGTAAAATTCTAGTGTCCTGGTGGAAGTGCAACTGAAGCGTTTGATATGTCACTGGAATAGAGTCCAGGACAGGAGCTTAGCCTTGGATGCTGGTCTCTATCATAGCCCTAATCCTGTGGGTAGGAATAGGATGTATGTGAAATGCTTGCATAGTTCGGGATCTGCTTTCCATGCTGTGTGGCTGATTGGGAGCTCTGTAAATAGAACTTTTTATTCCTCAGCTTTTTGACTGCTTTCAGCAGATCACTGTGTAAGGCTGCATAAAAAACTGGTGAACAAAGAGAGAGCTTACCTTCCATTTCTCCAGAAAAGAATGGACTGTCCAGGCAACTGTTTCTCATCATTCCGATTTATTATCTGAATGAAGCAAACTTCACCGTAAGACTTTTACCTCCTGGAGACTCCTGGCTTTAAGGAAGCTGGGGAAAGGAGGACACTCCTGGCTTTAAGGAAGCTGGGGAAAGTCAGCATATAGTAGGAGCTCACACACGTTTGCATGTTCCCACTCTGTGATTCATTCATAGAGTACCAGATTTCACTGCTTTTGAATACGTAATTTCAGTTTCAGGAAAAAATCTATTAGTTGATCACCCATCAATGAAGAATGATCTCAGAGCTGTGAGGTGAGAAGCCGAGGGCCAGATGCATGAGCAGATATGGGCATGACCCTCATTTTCACTCACAGCTTTTGCTAAAAAGGTAGGAATGCCATTGTATCTAAGTCTAAATCCGCAATTAAGTGACAGAGAAAAAATTTGGATGAAGTATACAATTAAGCACCTGTAAGACTTCAAGATCACATTTAGCCTGTCTTTTTTCCCCAAAGGCAGCCAGATAAAAGGAATGAGGTATGCTGGCCGACATAGTTCCCTCCATAAATATGTCAAGACCAAATGTGTTTGCTTTTGGCAAGTTAGCGTTTATGAAATCATCCCTGGTAATTTCCTGTTCAGCAAACAAAAATTTAACAAATCTCCTAGTTCTCTGCAACTGAGCAAAGAGCTAGAGTTAGGTCTTTCAAAGATCTCCAATTCTTGTAAGAGGAAGAATTGAGAGACATCATTTGTTTTTATTAAAGACAGGATTTTACCAAGGAGACAATGAGCATTCATTTTGATCTTGAGAAGCTTAAGTGAGAAGGACTCATAGAGTGGTTGAAGAATATGCTGGAAGCTTTCCTATGGCAGCTGCAGCGTGTGAGATCCAAATCACAAAGTAGATTGCATTTCTCGCACACACAAAAAAGGATATGGATATTTTCAAATTTAAGTCCCACTCATTTCATGTACCAGCTGCTTTATCACCATTTAATCTCCTTTTATTCCACTTACAGTTCTGATATAGTTACAGCTCATCGAACATGACAAAAATATTCATTCAGATAGCAGCTGAGTATACAGTATGGTATGACTAGATGGTATAAGCTACTAAGGGAATAATACAAACGTTTTCATCCTGTGTGTTCTGCATATATGGGAAAACCAGGCATGTTAACTCTGATTTTTCACCTCGCATTTGCATGAAACCAGTGTAAGAGTGGAAAGTCAAACCTATTATTTTCTTCCACTTAATTTCTTCCAAATAACAGTGTTATATCACTTCCTGACAGGGTTTAATTAGCGGCTCTGGAGATTTTTCCCAAACTAAGGTTTGAGATTCTTTAGAAAACTCAATTGTGAATTTATCTGGCAAAGAGAAAGCTATCAGTCAGGCTTGTTGTCATCATTATTTTGTTTACAGTGTATATGTGTCTTTGTGCATGACGTGTAAGAGCTGAAATCGTTTCAAATATATGGACAAATTTTATAAAGGTTGAGCATAGCTAAGACCTATTTTTTGCTAAGTGAAGGTACAATTCCACTTTTTCTCTTTTCAGAAACAAATTTGGATTAGAAGTAAGGGAAATGCAGATTCCTTCCATTTGTCTGTGTTTTGAGGTCCTCTGGGGACTGATCTTTCTGATATAAAAGTTTCACCTTCACTTCCAGGGCAAGGTTTGTCTCACTTGATATTTTATATCTGTACAGTAAAGCTCTACCCAGACTTCTAAACCTACTTGCAGTTCCACCAACGTCTTCCCTCTGTACTATGTAGAGATATAAACTACTCTAAAAGTACCTGTTTCTGAGATTTTAAGGGCAGCCGAGGATGGTTATCTTAAATTTTTTACGTACTGATTTTTGGTCGAATCAAACTTACCTGCAGTATCCAGAGGCTTAAGAGTGAATATTTATTTTGTTTTTAAACTTAGAACATGTTTTTACATTTTGAAAATTTAAGGAGGAGTAAGTTATTCTTGATGAAAATTTAGTGTGTGTGTGTTTACTGTATACTTACTTGGAGGAAAGCAAATCTGAATATGAAAAATGTATATTCCAATGAAAAAATGGATGAAGTTAAGCTGATAGCAAGGTTTGATATGTGATTGTCTGAGCCTTTCTTGCCTAACATTATTTTAGAGAGTATGATTTAGACATGGAAAAATGACTTTGCGCTACTGAAATAAACACAATTCACTGATTTTTATATCAACTGTTATTAATATAACCATGATAAGACTGAGGTTTCCAGTGAAGAACAGATGTAGTTTGGGTTTTAAAATAAATATTTCTTTAAAGAACATGCCTAAAAATACTGTTTACTTACTTTTGTAGTAGAATTGGCTATGCTTTCAAATTTGAATACTCTCTCTACAATATGTTTACTTTGCTTACATTGCTGAAGGAAGTTTCTGTCCGTTTAATATTCACAATAGTTTTGATATAATCCTATCTGTCAAGAATTGAGAGACAGAGCAAAACAAAATGAATTATGTCAAAGTTTACATATCAAGAGATCAATCTTGACTTAATGGTATAGTATGCTTTATAAGAATCATATATTAAAATTGTCAGGCCTTTTAAATGCTATATGATCATTTCTGGATAAAAACCGAGGGTCTATAGACGTGGATTTTAAGAAGTCAGAGTTTAAGGGAAAACTTGCTCCATTTTTTTAAATTTTTCTAATCTTGAAATTAGACATCAACTCTAGGTAAAATGAAAGCCTTCTGCTTGGTTCAAGGAATATACTCAGGTTTCTAAGACCAAAAATTAGACATATTATTGCTGATAGTCAAAGGAATTTTTCACTTTTCTAAAATGATAGAGATATTTCTGCAGAATTGAAGTAATGACCTACTGAACAAACAATATATAAGGAGCTGTTTGGTTACGCAAAATGAACATTATCTCCCTTATTAAAGTGTATTTATAAGTAGATTTCACTATGCAATATGGCTGAAAGTTAAAATCTGTCCGAATTTGCTCTTTTCTGCTATCCTATTTGATTCCTTACTGATATCTGTCATAGGAAGAAGACAATAACTTCTACAAGTGCATCTGTCAAATAAAAGCACACATCCAATAAATAAAAGCATACATCAGGCATAACAGATGGAGAGGCAACTTTCCTTTTGTCCTCTGGCTCTGAGAATTAAGCTTTTCATCAAGCAGAAGTAGAAACACCAAAGAACTGAAGCTTCTTTTTTGCTATTATTTCAAGCCATCTGTGATGGTCCTAGCACTGATCTACAGCAGTTTACTAATGCTGTGACCTGAACAGTAAGGTGCTACATGTCTGGATCTACTAGGTTATTGAAATCTTTAATGATTTGGTTCTGGAGTAGTGTAGCTAAGGCAGTTTGTAGCAAGCAAATGCAATGGCTTTAGATAAGCAGCTGTCTGGAAAATATTTTACCAGGTCTAGGAAACAGTGACTGTGCTGTAAAGAAACCAACTCTGTAACTGCCGGGTCTAAGGACTTCTGCTGAATCTAGGAACGACAAATTAGTAAAGCAGTTAGGAAGTTACTATCGAGAAGGAGAAGGAGAAGGACAAGGAGAAGGAGAAGGAGGAGAAGGAGAACTAGTCAGTGATTGTCACAGAGTAAAAAACAACATTGACCCTGGATTGTCAAAGTCCGAGATTATACGACCCCAGTAATACTTTAGATAAGAAGATATACTCTTTGTCTTTTTTTTTTGGTCATTAATGTTGAACATTTTCTCAATATCTCAGATATTTTAAAAGTCCTGTATTTCCAGTGAGCTGGACTGAATGGAATTTTTTAGGAACTCTCTGTTGAGTATTTGATGCAGAAGGTGCCACAGTCTGTTAGCCAAGGATAACTTCCAGAAGGACAGAAAATGCAACCCATTCTCACAGGGGTTCTGTGGAATTTATCTTTCCAAATATGAGTTGGCTCCAAATCTCCCTTGCCAAAACTGTCTGAAACACATATAAGACAGAGGAAGTGCAGGGTTTTTTGTAGATAAAAATACAGTCTTTGCCTTCAGTATGGAGTGGCAGCACTTGAAGATTCATTTCAGGTCCTAATTAGACATACAGCAAGGTGCGTAGCTGTGACACGCCTTAGCTCACAAATACGGTTTACTCCCATATAAAAGTCAAACATCTTGAAAATGGTTAAAAACTGAACAGGATCTGCTAGAATATCAAATGTTTTGTATACTAAAGCTGTAGGTGAAAGGTTTCTTCTGAACATGCCATTACATAAAAGACAAATTGATCAGTGTCATTATCTAGGTTTTTTCCCAAGCTAGCAGGTAAATTGTTTTCTTTAATGCAGTTTTAAAAATGTTTAAAGAAGTTGCTTTGTAGAAAACAGTAATGCTGGAGAACGGGGGCTCCAAAATAAAATAATCATCTGTTCTTGCAAAGCAGGTATTGAAGTAGAATGATTTTGTGTGTAGACCTACAAATCCAATAAGCAGTATTTATTGCAGCCCCTAGCTGAACAGATGGAACTCTGTGCTTCTGAACTTGCTAATTAAACGCAAATTAAATCTTATTTTGTATCAGCTATTGTTCGTCTTTCTTTACTCTGCTTTACGGAGCACTGACAAGAAAGCATATAATTCTCTTTACTTTCCCTCTTCTCTTTTCTTACTTCTGCCTACCTTATGTGCTGATTTCCTTAAGAAAACCTAAAAATTTGCATATAATTTTTTTTAAGAGATAGAAGGGTAATATACTTCAAAAAATTTAAGCTTCCTTCACAGCCTAAAATTTTTTTACATTGTTGTGCTTTATGGGGTAGAAAGAACATTTCCATTCAAAGTCCTGCTGTGGTAATAATAATGAGAGTTTTGCCACCTACAATGTAAGCGTAGCTCTGTTGCAAGTATTCAGAATGAACAACTTGTGAGCTGACCTTTTCCATCTCTCAAAGGAAGGATTAAAGATAAAGGCTGGCATGTCTTGTCTCAAAGACTATGAGCCCCCAAAGCTTTGCCACTTTTGTAGAGCTTACTCATTGTGTGACATATTACTCAAAAAAATACTGCTGATGAAAATATATAAGATAAATTACTTCCTTACAACTATTTCTGAATGTTTTTAATATAAAATTTTATATGAAACCATATCAATATAGTACATGATTTAGTATGCTATGAATTATTTGTTATTGGATTTTCGTCAAATACACGTTAAAATATATAGTGTCTTTACACTTTTTGTGAAAATAAGTACTATATTCTGGTGTCATTTTTTTACTTTAAAGTTATAAAGCTTTAAGGGTGAATTCTGTCAGTCTCAGAAATGCTAGAATTTGATGGCAGTATTTTATCTAAATTATAAAATGTGTGAGATACCTTGGCTGACATAGACCATATCTGCAAAGGCCTGCAAATGTATCATTCTGTTAATTCATTTCTATGATGTATTTCCTGTAAAAAAATTTCAATGTCCTGCTATTTACAGTTGTTGAAAATCAGCAGTGCTGAAGGTATGATATTAAAAACAAATAATGGTTCTCTAACTTTCCCCATAATCATGCAGAACCGCAATTTCCCATATTCCTACAACACTAAACATATGCTTGGTTGGAGGTATTAGAAATGATCCTTGTTATTTGCCCTTGCCATGGTTCATTTTTTTGAGTGTCAGATTAAATATCCTATCTGTAGTCCTTCCAGATGCAAAACTACAACTGGTTTAAGTGGTTCTCTAAGAGCTCCAAAATAGGCTCTTTTTTTGTGTGTTTAACAGTGCTATTTTAAGACAAGAAGACCAAATGGATGAGACATTAAGCTAACAAATCTACATTTGATTTCCCTGTTTTATATGATGATAAAATAATGAATGTGATTTTCACATTTTTTGTATATTAAATATTATAAAAATGTATTTATACTATAATATTATTTAAAATAATTAAAATTTGTATACTATTTGTATACTGCCCTTTATCAAAGGCATTCAGGTTTTTTTCCCTAAGAGCTATATCAGAAACATAGTTTTATCAACACCATGTTTCATATGGTTATTTTTCAGAAAATGTTTTAATGTCTCAATGTTTTGCATTATTCATGTACAGAAAAAAGACTAAAAGAGTCTCTTTCAGAATATACAACATAATATTAGCTAACTATGCTAAGCTTTTTCAAATCATTTCTGCTAGAGAAACAGAAGCAATGCTTTGTTGTGCAGTGTGTGGTACGTCTCCTTTGTGAGGAACACAAAATGCTTGACATTGGCTTTTGCTGTCAGGTGCTTTCCAGAAGCTTTATTTGAACCCTTCACTTCAGTGAAAAAAAACCAAACAACAAAAACCCCTCAATAAGACAGTATAATTACATGTATATATAAAAGAAAATTCAAAATTAGTTTTGAAGATTGATACTAGCTGGGTCATTATTAGAATATAAGTGAAGACATTAACAATTTAATGCTTAATCCAGAGAGAAAAATAAAACAGAAAAAAGCTAGAGCCTCCCATAATTCTTTTTTTCTTTCATCTATTTGGAACAAAATATTTTCAAATGTTACTTAGACAGAAAAAAATATTTTATTTTCCCTGAGCCAAGCTAAGCTGATGAGAAGAGATGTAGCTGTTAAGCATAACTGCAACTATTACCAGATCATAATCATACATAAATATTAAATATTTCTTCAAAAGGTTTTGAGACATAGGCTAGATCTGTTTTAGACGCTGTTGGGCTTTATTCTGTTCCACCTTGATATTTAATAGAAAAGTGTCTGATTCAATCTAGAGGCATATCTCAGTACAGAAAGAATATAAAGATAGGAAGGATAGTAAACTTCCTGTTTATTGCCAAAGAGCCACTACAGTAAACCGGCAGCTATGACCTGTACTTCATTTTCAGTATTGTTGGGAGCTTACTAGTAATTGAAGAGTACTAGAACTGCTAAGCAAAACAGCTAGTGTTCCTTTTCCAGGAGAGGGAGAATAAATGAAAGCTAGCGTCAGGAAAAAAGACAGAAAAAGTAATTGACTTTCTTAGCTACCTCTTCCAACTTTCACTCTGCTGAAGGATGGCTTCCTATGGATAGAAAAAGAAATAAAATATAAAGGTCGTGGTGGTATGTACAAGATTATGACTGCCACAGCTGGTATTGCATAAAGGACAGTATGCACAACAAGGTGAAGAATTTACAAATCTGTGTCATCTTTTATTAGGAATTTAAAACATCTTCCAGCTGTCATTTATTCCCCTCTCTGAAGCTTGTCTTAAAAACAAGCTAGGTTACTTCTCCTTAGGGGACCTTTGTGGCCCAGGAGCAATGAGAGCGTTTTGTTGTTTTGTATGCTATAAATACAAAACAAAATATCAAACAGTAGGGGTTTTAATTTCCCCTAACCCAAAAAGCAAAGCTGAACATCCCAATTTCTTTTCATAGTGCATTTAATAACAATATAGGACTACACAAAAAGTCCATGAGATTTTTATGGTCGCTGAATATCTCCCTTGCTGTTTTTTCCTGCTCAGAACTTATGTCCAGTTGCCTTCAGCACTTTGTATTATGAAAAGTATTTTAGATGAACAACTGAGAAACACCATATTTTTTTTCTTCCCCCTCTCTGTCTGTAACTGACTTGTGCATACTTTATCTTTGTATCCCATATTTTCCTTTTTCTGATGAGTTTCCAAAATATGTCTCTTTAACTGTACAGTTAAGAGATTTTATACAATAAGACTTTTTTTCAGTAGATTGTTTTTATATTCTATACTGTGTGAACAGGTACTTTGATTTCAACACTAAAAAGCTCTTTAACATTTACATGGAAAGTTTGAAAGCACACCACCAAGTGTGTTTTTTCACATAATTCAGTACATGCAACAAAGCTGCCCAGAATAATCAGTAAAAAATTTCATCTCAGTTTTGATCACTCTCTTGTATTTTAATTTAGGGTTGAAAATTATAATTCATTGCATATTATCAGACTATGAATTCAAACATAAAAAATCTGTCAGAAAAAATAAATAATTTGTGAGAGTGCTCTGAATCTTGTGGAAGGAAAATGGTTCACTGGTTCCTCCCAATCTAAACCTTGTCACAATGTTATTTCAATAAGGTTTGTGTTGAGGGAATAGTACAAAACAATCTAGATACTTTCCTCTAACTTTCTCTATTCAACTTCCCAATTTCTCCCACTATGCTCCTCAAATGCTCTCCTGAGAGCAGATATTTTTGAAAGGACATCATCCTTAGACTCATCTAATGAAATATTTTCAGTGGGGTCGCAACATGAAAGGTCATGGGAATGTTCGAAGTTTTTAGCCAGGGGAGTATTTTGGCACCATAGGCTTAGCAGGAAGATTTACAGCCAGACAGTGATGTTATAGCTAAATTAAAATTAAGCTGGCATGAGACTGGGGAGACAAAGCTGATGTTTTGAAGAAGCTGAAGTTATTCCATGTTTGGAAGCCTGGCTCTAGGTAGGAAGCCTTTCCTTGTGTTAGATTAGAAAAATGGAAGCAATTTAAAAAAAAAAAAAATCCTACTTTTTTGTCACTTTTTCCTGATTTAGCTTACATGATGCAATTTTGCCTTCGTTTCTTTTGTTCTAAATTTTCACTATACAACTGTTTTTGGAAGAAAGTAATATATGCCAGAGGCACATTTATTCCACTCCTTCCCATCTCTTCCTCCGTACTCCGGCCTCCTCCCCTTTTAGAAGCAGAAATCTGCTTCAGACAAATCACTATACTTTTATGCTTTTCTCATGTGCATGGGCTGACCTGTTGGTGTTACCATCAGGCTGGGAACTGGAGGAAGCTCTGCAGCTTCTCTGCACTTCTTCTGCACTGTTCAGTCATTTGTATAAAGGGCTTGCAGAAAACTGGCAAGGCATTTCAGAAGGATTTGCAGTCCAGTGTGCAGTGTGGACCTCTGTATTAAATGTGCTGTGACAAAAGTGCAAGAGTTGCAGAAAGAAATCTCCATGGTGTAAGAAATATAGAGCCTATGCGTACTAGTCGGACTAAGTATAGAGCTATGCATGGAGTGCCACTCAGCTCCGCCGGCAGTGATTGCCATTCATGCTGTTTTGCATTTTTAGACCTGAAGAATGCCCTTCAAGACAAAATAGCTCTGTTACCTTGGAAACATGCAGTTGTCCATGGATAATCTGCCCAGCCCTTCTGCCACTTTTCAGAGCTTTTATCAACATTTACTGGAACAACACCTTTGACTCAAACTAAAACTCAGTTATGTTTATGGAAACACCATTAACCACTCTGGATTTTTGATTACACTTCAGCAGCCTGACTGGAAAAAATTAGTCTCTTTTGCAAGAAACAGGTGTCCCTGTCTCTCCAAAGGCTGAACGTTGTCTCATTTACTCCTTCTTCAATCTCCCTGTTCACCCACAGGAACTACCTTTATTGCAACAGTTTGGAAAAAGCAGCCTTTTTCACTTCTTTAGGTAGGATGTCCTCAAAGTGGGGCATCGTTTTGCTGGGACAAGTATCAGGCACTACTGTTGTGACTTCAGGTGATATTACTTACTCTCGATTTACTGTTGAGATCTGGAGTTGTGTGTCTCAGCTCTAAGACAATAATGGAGCATGAATCTTCTGGCTGCAGCTGCTGGTCTCAGTTGCAGTACACTGAGACAAGTACAAACTAAACTGAGGGACATCAGACTTAGCACAATGTTCTATATTTTTGAGGGAGCATCAAATCTATCTTAAGGGTCAAACTTCATGTTTTTCTTAAACAGGCTGACTTCATGAGTCAGTTTAAATTGAACCACTCAAGTGCGAAAATCTGTTATGAATTTCTTATACAGACTCAGGCAATTTATTTGACCTTCCTTTTCCTTCACTCTGCAGAAGTAAAATGAGATTAAAATGCCATTTTCACCATCACTTGAACATCTGATGGTTTTAGGTTGAAGATGTGAGAGGCAGTAAGGCCATTGACCACATGACTTTGTCTATTGCTTTAAATGTCCCAGTATTCATTTACAAACAACTTGTGATTAGGCTTTCTGAGTAGTTTTTCCCCCATGTACTAGCACCAAAGATGCAATTAGCAGGGCTGCTGCAACTAGATATTCATCAAGATGAGAAAGAGAGGGAAAGAGAGACAAGTCACAGGGCCAAACTGCTTCAGAAAGACCTGATGGTCTGAAATTACTATCTCTGATAGTCTGGTTTTGGTGACTTTTGAAGGCACTCTTTTCACCTGGAGTCAAGAGAAAGATAGGTGGGTTGGCTGTTCAGCAAGTATTGTTCTTCGTAATGAATGGGGCTTTACTTCAAAATATCTGTAGACTTCTTGCAGTTTGCAAATGAAGCGTGCTTTCTCTCTTACAAATCTAACAACCTGCTTCAATGGTACTAAGAAAACTGGATCTTTAACCTCACAATGAGCCTTTAAGCACCATTAGATTTAATAATAGTAGAAGTTTGCCCAAATAAAGACTAAATACATGTTAAGAAGAACCTGTGGACTTGTCCTGTGTTCTATTTTTGAGAAAAGAAACCTTACTTTCAAATTAAAGTCAGCTTAAAAAGCCATTTTTGGCTTTTGAAATGCTACTCATTTAAATTGTAAGGTACTCTCTTCCTTTTTCTTTTGACATAATTTTCTAATAACATGCTATGTTATATATGCATGAAAAAATGACTGCATTAGCAATAGTATTAGGTATTGCTTTTCTTGAGACTGTATTTCTTTTGAAACTTAGGTAACGAAAAACAAAAAATAAAGTTTCAGCATAGCATTTAACCAGAGGTGATTTGACATATGAAGTGATATTTCCTGTACATCTCAAGATGAGAAAATATCAGTAGAATCAGTCTACTAAAACTCCTTAGGATGCTTTGTGGTTTCAAGGATAGTGAAGTGGAGGGATCTGGCAGATTTCCTCTGGGAAGGCAAAGTTTGTCACCTGCCTGAGACTCCTATCAAAGCTACTTCACAGATAAATTTCTTAGGAAATGCTGCCAAGGAACCTTAATTTAATCTGTGACTTCTTCATTAGTCATGGACAAGGTATTTTAGAATTATAGAAACATTCCTTGTAGAAAAGCACAGAGGAAAAGACTAAAGTAAAATGCTCCTCCATATAGGCTTTTCTGGGGACACAAGACAGAATGGCAAGGCCCGGCATAGAAAAAGAACTGCAGTGGTCCTATTTTTAAAGTCCCCTTCCAACTTTCTGGGAAGAAGAGACATTTTTGTTGATGATTTTTAAGATGAAGTACACAAAATCTTATGAAAGAAAATGTTCTCATTCTCTAGATGGACTAGCAGATGTGTCTCATATTGGTCTCAGTATCAACAGATGCTGGAAAAAATACACTCGCCTCTAGAGCCTGTGCTTTAGAAATGTAAAGAGAGATAAATATCTAGGGGACAGTCAGTTCTACGGCACGTTAAAGAGACAGTATAGGCATCCAAATTGAGAAAAACAGTGGGGCACAATGATGTGGGATAATCTGGCATCATGGAGTAATACCTAGTATGCAATACCTAATCGTTATTTTAAAATTCCATAACAAAGTGAGAGGAAATTTGATTTCAAATAGGTAAAGCCAGACTGAATCTTGTGCATATAAACAGAGAACATTCCTGTTTCCACAGCTAGCTATTGAAGCAGATTGCCTATATATTTACTGTTTGGCTCTGAACTTTCATTACTATGTTTTAACCCATAATAAGAAAAATTTTAATAGAAGCATTTTTGCCTTTATGTGATTGTATTTAGATAAAACTTTCAGAGACCTACAATTTGTGATTAAAAAAATCACTCACTTAAAAAAAACTATAAAATGGTATCAATCAGATTTTGACATATGGTGAACTGCTTTGTTAATTTTTATTTGTAGTTTTCAGCATATAAAAAAGATGTCTAGGCATCACATTCATGTACATGGATATAATCAAACAGCTGAGTAGATCAAGGGATGTCAGGCTTGCCTGGGATCTCATGTATGCAGATCACGCCTTGTAAGTTTATTATAATTAAGATGGGTGATTCTTTTAAATGGTAGAATTACATGAATAAATCCAATTGTGTTGCTACCACAGGAATTGAATTCAAAGTCCACTATAGGCCTGAGGGAGTTGGCAGTGTCCAATTAAATGAAAAGCATGTCTAATACTAAGTGGCTAACAGAAACATAATCACCATGGATAACTAGAAATAACAGGATTAGAAATGAAAAATTACACATTATAATTCTGCTCCTGAATTTATTATGCATGAATTCAGTAGCGAACCCATGCATAGCAAATATCAGGATTGGGACTTATATAAGAATGGATCAACTTTTATTGTTGTTTTTTGAGAAAGCAGGAAGATATGGGACTCAGTGGTGTGTACACCTTCACCCTCCTTCTTAATATCCCAGCTAAACGCCCTGCCGGAGCTAGCTATAACATTGCCAAAGTCTTGCTACGGGCATGCTTAGAGCAACACAGACCCACACTTTAGTATGGTCTAATTCACAGATTTGTTTTTGCTGATAGTTGCAGCTGTGGGGAATCTTTCTACTGCTACATATGATTTTTAGAGGGTATTACCAGCTTATTGAAACAAAACTGCTTTTGATACAAAACCAGGACTGGGTGAACTAAAACTAAGATGACTTCACTGTGTTGCCAAAAATACATGTTCTGGTAAGGCCTGTCGCGTGCTGTCCACGTGCTTGAAGAAGCTAATGAGGAACAACGTGTAGGCAGTGTAGTACTAGCAAAACAAAATATTTTGAACTCCCTTTGAAGAGGAGAGAGAAGAACCAGATATGAGGATCCTTTCTGTCTCACCAAAGAGAAGAGCACCTGGCCAGTGACTGCTTTAATTAGGTTAGTTTGAGGGTCGGTTCATTGATCAAAGTCAATATATCTGAGGTATCAAACCAGTTATAGCTTATTGTACACATTGTGTACAATGTATGCTCATCAGCAGCGGTTTTTAATGTGCCTTGTCTTTGTCTTCCACAATTGCCTTGATCCCCTAATACAATTCTTGATTGTAATACTTTTTTTTCATTCCTTCTTTCGAGTACTTGTGAGAAATAGTCTACTATTTGTGCATGTTACTTTTAATCTAGTCTTTTTCTCCTGGACTGCTCAGCTTTACACTGTACATTACCTAGATAATCCATTATAACACTTATGCAAAAGACTGTATAATTTTATCTTGAAATGTTTCTGTTTATACTGAGCTTATCCAATTAAAAATAGTAAAGGCTTAATTAATCCTTACAGCTTTATACAACATAGTTTAGTTACTGCAATATAGTATTGGCAAGAAAAATAGTAGTTATATATCTGTAATATACCTACAGGTACTAATGGATTCGATTTAACACTTCTTAGGCTCAAATGTTTATGTCTTTATTCTGAGGAAACTCGTGTCAAAGCCATAAGTAGTTTTTAATATGTCCAGAGGCAAATCCTGTAAATAAATTATCTTCATATGCAGGAATAATTAAATCTCAGTCTTGTGATGCTCTGTGAATGGATCATAGATCAGAATTTATTGTATTAGGGAAAAGTAGATCAAGGTTACAAAATCACAACATCTAAGAACTTACATGTTTCAGAAAGCAAGTCTCTTATTTCACTGTCTCGATACATTACTATTAAAAGGCACCATGTATTTAGTTTTGTTCAGATTCTTTTTTTATTGAGAACATATAAAGCATTTGTAAATATTTTTTTAATACCTTCTGTTTCTTATTCAGGCTTCTCTTCTTGTCCTCTACATTCTTAATTGTTTTATCATTTTAACAACTGGTATGATGTTACCAATACAGCAGGTGGGGCTTCCATGATGTAACAAACACATCTGCTTCTGTAACAAAAATATTACTGAGCTTCCTAGGTTTGAGTCCATGTGCCTGTAATAAACTATCTTTGAGTAGAACTTTGGAAAGCAAGGTGCTTTGGTGAAGTGGACTGACCTAGAGATTCAGTCAGCATCTGCTGTTGTGTTCGAGTTTTACAATGTTTGGCCTAAATTCGATTCAGCCTCTCTCCGGCTGATTGGGCTGCAGCTGACTCTCTCTCCTTGCCCTTGCCTAGCTGGATGCCTGCTTTCCAGTGGCTCAGCCTCCCTGGCATGTGTACCAGAGCGGTCCCACGGCCCCCTCATCCAGAAATGTTTGTTATCTGACACAACACTGGCCAATTTCAGTTCTAAATGAGCTTTGGCCTTTCACGTCTTCTCACTGCAAATATGAACCACAGCTCTGTAATCTTCCTGTGAAGCCTGACTTCGCTTCCAGAGGTTCTCTAGCTCCAGCTCAGTCGTCCATCTCTTTGAGCACACAGACTCTGGCAGTCATTCAGGTATTCCAACATTGATCACCTCCTAACTTTTGCTAGCCAAAGAAAATAATGATCTAAGCAAAACAATGCTAGAGTTGAATGTGTTTTTTCACAGTGGTCAGTTACTGCTAATTAGACATTCTCTGGACTTGGAGGCTCATAATTTAATACTTCAACATCCTTCCTCCCTTTTCTTCTTTCAGAGTCCTTTTGTTTTACCAATTATTCAGTCTTGCCCTAAACTGAACATTTTCATCTCTATGGTTCAGTAAGTATGGACCTCCAGATTCTGTTTTCAGCAACTGATGTTTTCTTCTTGTATTCTGAACAACTGGAGAGAGTCTTCCTTTATAGATTCAACCTTTTTCAGACAGTCTTTTGATCAGTTTGACTCAGTGACCTTCCTTAGGTATCTGTTGCCTGGCTCCTGTTTCTCTGACACTAAGCTTTGAAAAACTCTTTAAATTCAGAAGATTGTCTGCTTATAGTTTCATTGTATTATTATTGCACCATTGACTCATACATAAGTTAAAAAGGAGACAAGTAAGGCTCCACATCTTAGTGAGGCTTGCAACCTGTGACAGAGCACCCCAGATCAGTTAGAACTGTTAAACTGTACCCTGACGGGCTTCCCAAACTATCACATATGTGAGGAAGCAGGAAAAATGGAATGCCATAGGAATGTAAGATCTGTACAAACACAGCCTTTGAAGGTCAGTTTTGCCTTAAAGGTCATTTTTTTCCCCTTCTATCTGGCTATTTATTTCTTTAAGCCACAAAATATACAAACATAATTGAGTTAAGCAGTCTTGTATATGCACACCTTACCTGCAATTCCCAAACCTCTTACTCTGGGACTCTTAAAGTTTTAAATAATCAGGTGTATATCTACTGCAATAGGCAAAAGTATCATGAAGATAAAGAAAACATCCAGGAGGAGAGGAGAAAAAAAAAGATTACGGAGAAGAACATTAAATACATCACATGGGTCCCTGCCTGTAACTTAGATGCTAAATCAAATTTCACCACCAATTAAAATGCACAGAAGTTCTAACCTATGGCTGTCAGGGGAACAGGTAATTCTGAAAGAGGAGGGAGGTGCGTTACAGCACTGCTGTCAGGTCGAACAGACTTCTCGGTACGGAATGCAACATGAAACCCAGGAGGCTTTGGTTAGCTTACTGGCTTACTGAACCATGGAGGTGGAAATGTTCAGCTTAAGGCAAGGCTGAATAATTGGTTTTATCTTTTTTCTTGCCAAAGAGCAAGTTGAAAATTAAGCATAAAATATGTTTTAAGTTGAACTAGATATTTCATTAGACAGATACTTTATTTCACCTCCAGGTGTAAAATACAGTCCCATAAAAGTTAAATAAATAGATTTTTTTCAATTATCTAAATTAGTATTTTGAGATAAAAATTCAATTAATTTTGAAGACATGAAAATACAGCGAAAATATTAGTAAAATCTTTCATCTAATGAAAGAAGATTTGTAAATATTTTTATTGACCTGAATTTCTGACTTTTTGGTGTTACTGTTAGAATGAAAAATAAATCCAATTCTTTCCATTATTTTTCCCACGACATGATGGTGAAATTATTTTTATAGGAGATTGCCAGGGACCTACCTCTTTAAAAGTCTACTGTCATAAAAAGCTGCATTCTTCACGTTGCTTGCAATCTTTAAATACTTTGTTCAAACAATCTCAAGCACATACTTTAACCTTACTTCTGATTAAAGATTACTTCACTGAAATATCAACTGTATAGATACACATTTGTATTAGAAAAATACATTTTTGTATTTTGTATCACATAAAGTAGTTGTTAATTATGTAGCTAAGCAGTTTCATTTTTGCACATCTCTGTTTACCTCGTCTTCATATCCTGTCTCTGACTTGACTCTGCTTCAGAAAAACCACTGTAGCATGTACATGAGTGCTTGTCATAGCTAATCAAAGATGGATTTTCATATTGCTAGTGAACAAAGTCTTCTTTCTTAGATGAAGTCTCTGTGTTCAGCTGCTCACAGATGACATAGGTCACTATTGGGCTGTATCAGTGCCTTTTCAGGAAAGCAAAAATCAGAAACTTTCACCTTTCACTCGTCCCATTAAGTTTCAGTAAGGGCAGCGAGGTTGTAGCTTTCTAGCAGCACAGTGGCTTCCAACTCCTGTTCGTTGTCCATGCTGCATGCATTGGTGTAGAGGTACTTCAGCTGGGCTGTCAGCTGCGTCACCTTCTTAGAGGAACACCCTTTAATTCCTTTGAGGTATTTCACTGATGTTCCCCTGTTGGCCCCTATTACCTCAGGAGCCCCGGCTCATTTCCGTAAGACTTCAAGTGTGCTGCAGTGTAGCCAGCACGTCTCAGGGCAACAGGCTCAGGGCACTCACTAGCACCCTGTCCCTCTAACCCACCGAGCCTGCTGCTGTGTAGGCCACCCCTTTATCAAAAAAAACTTGTGCAGTGACACCAGCTGCGGAGCCACGTATTAATAGACTGGGCCTGTCTACTTCTTCTAATGTCACTGCCCACAACTGGAAGGAGAGAGGTAAAAATAGCCCATGCTCCAGATTCCCTCACCAAGTGTCCCAAGGCCCTGAAGTCTCTTTTGATCGCCCTTGGACTATGCGTTGCGGCCTCATCCCCACCCAGGTGGAAGAGCAGTAATGGGGAATAGTCTGAGGGCCGTACCAGACTAGGAAGTTTCCTGGTGATGCCCTTAACCCGGGCCCCAGGCAGGCAGCAGACTTCTCTGAGAGGAGGGTCTGTCTGGCATATCGAACCCTCTGTTCCCTTCAGAAGAGTGTCACCTACAACTATGACCCATCTTTTCTTCCTCGTGGAGGTGGTCGTGATACAGGGGTAGGCCTTTCTGACCTTGGCAACACTTCTGGTGTACATGGACTGTCATCCCCATCATCCGTTAACTGGCCTTCCACAGTCAGAACCTCATACCTGTTGTACAGAGGCACCTGGGAAGGTGAGGTGGGCAAGGAGGGGGAATCCCTCTGGGAAGACTCTCTGAAAGCTGGGTAATACACTCCACCAACCCACAGTACTCTCTTGGTGAGGCCTGGAAAGCTTTCTTGAAGCTAGCTGTGCAGTCGGAGAATATGCAGGTAGTATTTATGTTTGTGGCTAAAATCAGTCTCTACTGATAGTCAGAGCTAAAACTGTATGCTACCAAAGACATCAGAGGAGAGTTAAATGACTTTCTGTATACAGGCAGATTAAAAAAAAGAGTTGTTTAACATAGACACAGCTACTTGGTGATCCACAGAGTCCATAAGTCACTTACTCTGAGATGTATCTCCTAATAGCAGTGCCTGTGACTACACAACCACTTCTACAACTAGCTGCAGCTGTGATTAAGAAGACAAATACAGCTGTAAAGCAATTTACTAACCCACTGCTGCATAATTTAGTTTGAACATTCCTTATGGCTTTAGCAATCTAGTTTTATCATGTAGTGTTTTATTTGATCCAAATATGCTAATGATGAAGGAGACTGAAATGTGTATAAAGACAACGGAAAAGTAGCAAAAAAAGAAAAAAATACCATACTGAGAGAAAACAGTTATATGTTAGCTATATTTCCATGATGCTTGTGTTAGTGGTTTTTAATCCTAGAACAGCTGTGTGAAGAATGTTGAAATGTTTTTCAGGCTAATTAATAAGATAATTCACATTTACTGTTTATTAATCAATGCATGGTTTAGATTGGACAAATGAAGCCACTGTTCTGTTAGTGAATTATAAAGATTGAATCTTTAGGTGCATCGAAGTGCAGTAGACATCCTTAACTTACTTCAATGTGATGACCCTCTGAAGCTAATGAGATTCCTTGTGCTTAAAATTAAGCACATAGTCTAGTAATTTGCAAGTTTAGAGACCTTGAAGGTTGGCACCTGTAAAAAAAATGAAAGAGGAATAAGTCTATTGTGTCAAGAAGCTGTTGAAAGTATTCCATTTTTAGCAATAATACATTATATAAGCATGGAATATCCTAAATGAACCTGAGATATTTATCTAACTGACTTCACATAATTTACAGAAAGCCTATCCAAGTTAAACTCATTATCAGTGTATAAAACAATTCATTAAAAAAAACCAGAAATTCTGGCTATAAAAAGGAAGGCAGAGCTAAGCATGAGACATCTTGAATAAGTATTAAAAAAAGCATCTGGCAGAGAATGAAATTAACCTTCATAAAAGAATAAACATTAGAAAAACAAGATTAAATTAGGTATGTTTAATCCAGGTATCATAGGGGTTTTTTTCTTTAGTAAAATACCAAAGCTAAAGTAATTAAAGTATCTTCTGTGTGAGAAAAATTAAAGAAAAATTATTTGAACAATAAAAGTGAAATCCCTTTTAAAATTCATTTCGTACTATTAAAGTTCTCATCGTGAATTGACATAATTCTTATGTAGCCTGTATTTGCACATATTTTTCTCTGAGTTTTCTCTAAGAAAATAAATTACTCAGTATCTTCCATATGTTGTTCCTCATTGAATAACACCTACATAGTTCATGCCACAATGCTATAGGCTTTAAGAATGCCCAGCATTGAAGACAAGTGGTTTGACTCAAAAATAGGAAAGAGGTACTTTAAAGAACAAGCCTGAATACCTTTTATTTCCTCACATGCAATCAGTTTCCAGGTGGTTTAGAAGAGATTTTTGTTTTATCAACTGTCTAATTCCTTTGCCCAGAAAGGGCATTTGGCTGCTTGAAGAAAAGATCGAGTCCTCCATGCTGACTTTCTGGGAGCTCTGTGACATAATTGTCTTTTTCAGGGTGGACAAGCACTTCTTTCTTGACTGATGCAAATGGCATGGATTGTCACTCTGCTGTGCAATGGCTTAGAAGTTTGACTTTTATTTTTTTTCTTGTCAGTGTTCCAGTACAAATCAATAAATCATGCCACTTTCTTCAAAAGTGTGTGTTTAGCCAATTCCAAGAAGAACCAAGGTTTTTAGGTGCCTCTCAACAGTTAGAAATCACTGTTCTGAAAATTTAAGTGGTCCCACCTGTTGGTCAAGTATGAAATTTGACTGGTTTAAGGTCAAGTAAATGCTGCCCCAGTTCTTCATTGCACTGGTGAGAGGAGTGAGATTTTAGTTTCTGGATAGTTCCAGTGTTATAGTGGTCAGGAGGCTGCCGTCAAGGTGGGGAATAAACAGTTCTCTTGACAGCAGGAGCCAAAAATAAACAAACAAAAGTCCTCTAAAAGCTGACTAGATATCTAGGATTTTTTTTTAATTTTCTATTTTTTTTCATTCTTGTTGATGTTATAAAATTAGAGAGCATCGTAGTGCTCCAGCCACGTTGTGGCCTCCAAGGCAGGCTATTTTAAGTCCCAAAAGCTGCCAAGCTCTTGTGTAATCATGTGAAAAAGTGCTAACAGACAAAGGTAAAAGTTGTCTGGTGGACCATGAGTTTAGGAAACAAGGTTAAGGAATTCTAGGTCCAGCAAATGAGATGTCTTACCTCCAGCGTGATCCCTGAGGGAATTACCGGTCTTTTGCTCATGTGGTTATACAGTACTAATGGTGCTTTTATTACTGAGATCTGGATATGTATACCTTATGCTTGGTTATTATTATTTCATGGGTGTATTCAAGAGAGCTGTGGCCTGTCATTTAAGCCTTGCCCTGTATTTGTGTCATGCTGCTTTGTGTGTCTAGCCCAGTTCAGCATTTTCAGAGTTGTTATGTATTCAGCTGATATCCGAGTGAAGCCCTCTGGGATTGTTATTTACGGGTTTGTTTTGGTGTGTTCTGTTATTGGTCTGTGCATGTTTGTTGTGTTGTATGAAATGTGAAACTCCTTGTTTACTTTCTGACAAGGGATTAGCTTCATCTAGAGTAAAAGAATGCTTTGAATGAGCTGCTGCTGCTAACAGTGAGGAGGATTCTAAGCTCCAAGTCTTTAAACCTTTTATGTGGAGGGATCAGTGGGGATTTTTAAGTTGACTAAACTGATGGAGATTACCATACTGAACAACCCTCAAATAGCTGAAAAGGTTAGACATATGTTTCAGACAAATGTACTTCAGTTGAGTAATTGAAAAGCAATGCAGCGTCAAAGAGTTACAAAATATCATGAAGAAAATTATAGCAAGAATTGCATAGGATTTTTGCACATAATTTTACCTGAAATTTAATGTGCTAACTATAATGTAGCTGTTACGTATGTTAAACAACATTTTTCCTAATGTCTTCAAATGCCACTGTTTAATTATAAACAATATGAAGATGTTATCCATCAGATAATTGGATTAAGCTGCAATTGAGAAAAAAAATGCTGCTAAATTACCTAGGTAGCCAAAATAAATATCAAGATAATGGTATGTGTTCATATAGTAAAACCAATCTCAGATAGATTTTAAGAAAACTGTTATTATGAAACCCTAATTCATCTCTCTTTTTGTAGTATATTCATATGGAATTTATTGTAAATATATTCACATGAAATTTACTGTATTCGTATACTACTGCAAGATTTACTTAACTGCCAGTTTTTTATTTTTTATTTTTTATTTATTTTAATTTATTTATTATCTTTTATTTTATTCAGACTTTAAGGTGGAATGACTAAAGGAAATTTTTAATAATGAAAAAGGTTATTTATGCATTATTAAATCTATTCCAGGCCTTTAAAACGTATAAGCTGCTCCTGCCCATACATTACAAAGTTGCTCAAACTGTACTGCACATCTTCATTGCACTGGGATTCTACACACTACAATTGGTTGGGGAGGGGTTCTTAAATTTTGACAGGGTTAGATTCAAGTTACTAGTGAAAATGGGTTTCTTCACCAAAGTTCAACTATATTTTCTAGAGAAAACTGCAAGATTAAAGCTGCAAACTATATATCTGAACAGTTTTAACTTCTTCAGAAACAGCTTTATTGCTCAGTTTGAAAGGGATCTTTTTTTTTTTTTCCCCCCAGAACGCAAAAATATATACTGGAAAGTTTTTATTGTATATTAAGAAGTTGAAATGAGTTTTGCTACGTACCACAGAAATCCTTTTTTCAGCCTCCAGAACTTCTGGGATATGCGTGTTGGTGTGCAGACTTAGATAGGGAGAGGAAACCCAACGCTGCCCTCTAATGGCATTTTCTCCGGTGATCCAGTGTAGCACAGGTAACCAAAACTGCCCGGTCATTACCTTACTGTAGGTTACACAAACCACTTCCAGTAATTATAGCTCTTTTTTATTTCTGTAGAACCCCTGTAAGAAAATGTAGTTTTCATCATACGAAGGAACAGCTGAAAATGTCAGTGGCAATTTTAATATTATAGAGTTCACAGAGGGGAGAATGGTTTTCACTTTTCCCAAATGGCTTCTCCATAAAAAATAAAAGAAAAAGACAAAGGTAGTTAATTTAGGAAGCAGTAGGCTCTTCTCTTTGCCGAAATGAATTTCATTTGGTCAGTGCACTGCAATTAGATTAGGAGAATGGTTATGACTGCTTTTTTTTTTTATCTTAATGCATGTTAAAGCTGTTAACTTCTATCAGCTGGATATCATCCCCAAATCAGGGAAAGAACACAGCCTGGCAGGACTGCAGACATGCCAACTGATGCCCCTGTGTGCTGGGTGGGAACTTTACAAAGGGTCAGGAAAGCAAAAGAGAACCTAATTCACTGTAATTGTGGTGGATGTTTTCTGTTTGGTTTTTAGAGACTTTTTTTGAGCCTTGTGAGGAACAAATTGCCTTTTGATAGGAAATGTCCCCACAATATGAAATAACAGAGGGCTGTGTTCTGTTTCAGAATGAGCGAAAGAGTCACATTTTGCATTATTATTGAAAAAAAAGGGGGGTGGGGTGGGGAGATGGGATTATGCAGAGCATTCCCATTGCTTTAGTACCTAAATAGTGCATTTTATACATACCTCTTTCTACGTGCTGTTGGTTGACTCTGAGAGGTAATGTCTGCTATCAGAATATACACAAACAAACATTCCTGTACTTTTAAGTGACTAAGTCTTTGCAGAGCACATTCATTTGGTCAAATATGAGTTCTAAAAAAATCACACTGATGATGGCCAATAACACCAGCTTTTTTAATTTGTAGACTTTTCAGCATTATCTAAGAAAAATTTCAAGCATATTACTCTCTCCAAAGCTGTCTGTTGGTCTGGAGGAGGCATGCCAGATTGAGCCAAAGCTGAAACTCAGGAGCAGCTGTAAAATGTCTCATGCTCCCTCAGAGAAATGGCAGTATTTCTAATGAAAAGCTGCACTAGAATTTAGTTAATTCACTTTTTCATTCTTCCAGGGGAACAAAGGGCATACAGTAATGGGGTGGTAAGAGCTGTGTTTATGCTGATGCCTACTGCAGAAGCAGTAGGATGACATAAAGTATAGCTCAGAAATGCAGACCCTCTCATGAGTAACTCTAATTTTGTAAGTTTAAGAGAACCTTTCCTATAAGTACTTAATTCTGTGTGGGGTTTTCACGCTTTTTCCATGCAGCATCTGGGAGATTATAAATCTTGTAATTATTAGGAGAGCAAACACTGCAAACTCCCTAAACTCAACATCGCAAACTCCAAGTAATTCTCTCAAAACAGTTGCGAACGGGTAAGAGGATAGGTAGAAGGTAGGTAGATACATAGATTATTAAAAAAAAAAAAGCGTTGATGTGTACTGAGATGATAGCTACTCTCTTGAATCTTTGTGTTTTCCTATGTTCTCCTGCAGTCCATTTTGAAAGACAGAATTATTTCAAAGGATGTTTCACTGTAGAACCTTGTTTGAAATTAATGTTTCTTATAAAGTAGAAGCTATGTATATTTCTAATTAGTGTTGCACCAGTTGGATAAACAGAGTAATAGAAGTTAAGAAGAAACTTTCAATGATATCAAAATAAAAAAATAATCTATTATGTTAAAATAAAAATAAAAACAAAAAAGAATTTACTGAAACAAGGGCGTAACAGTGAGAACCTTGCAAGATCATCAGCTGCAATGTATTTATCATTGGCAAAGTAGTTTTACAAAAATATTGCCAAGATAGGAGATACTTCTGAGTTCATGGAGTCACAATCTGGCCATTGGTCTGTCAAGGGCATTAGAACTGAGAAGGGAAATTTCAGAGCTTGTTAGGAATATTTTGTGTCTGGGAAAATTAGGTACCAAGTTGATGTAAGTTCAATTTCCATGGATACCAGAGAACTATGAGCTTCTCCGGTTTCAGTGGCAGTGGTGTTTAGGTTTGGTTCACTCGATGCTTGCTGTTGATAGTGTTTCAGTGAGATCATGGGGAAGGTGTTTACACTGCTTATGTCAGGTGTTTTAAGGCAGCATTCCTGATAAGAGAGGCAGAGACGCCCCTCCAAAAGACCAAAGTTAGGGCTTGCCTGCCCCGATACTGTGGTTATGCAGACCCCTAACCTGACATACCTGCTGCCTTCTCTCCTGCCACTACCATGTTGTGGCCTCAAGGTTCTGCCCTCCCCTTTGCATTGCCAGGACATTCACTGGATGATTTAAATCACCGCCATAGCAGTTTGGTTTTTTTTTTCCCCCTGAAAATATCTGGTTTTATTTTATTAAGTTATCTCACAGAGGAGTCAAGTGAGCTGGAGTGGTGCATATGGTCAGCACATGGAAATGGGACCTACCCTTGCAGAAACTGTAAGCTCTTATGCCAGCTTGTTACGTCTCCTGAAATCGCACTCTGAATCACCCCGGCAGAAATCCACTGTGCTCACTGTCTGCGGGGGATGCTGCTGGGGCAGTTTGGCTTCCAACTGGCATGTCGCAGCTAGGCAGCATTAGTATTCCCCCACCCCAAAAATCAGTGAACAAGTTGTTACGGTTTTCTCTTTGGCAGTCTTGCACTCAGCCACTCTGAAGTTGGTGACCTCTTTCTAATCTACGTAGAGTCTTGAACTGCTAAACTTGTGTAATTTATCATGTTATTGCAGCTGCCCTCTGGGATGTTGTACAGGAATTTTGATTATTTTAATCACAACATCATTTTAATTGGCTTTATGAATGATACTCTTAAAAACTTTAAAATAATTACAGAGCATAATTTACATTTAGAAAATGCACATAGCTCATAATAGTGAATGAATAATACATTTACTTGACCTAAGCTTTTTCAGTTATGGTACACTGATACAGACAGCTTCTAATATCTTGTATACTCTACATTTATTCTTAGAAGAGTGGGTTTTGAGGTTTTTGGGATTTGGGTTGTTTTTTAATGTCAGGTCTCCCTGGAGGCTAAAGATTAAAAGAAAAGACTGAGACACCTCTCTGTAACATAATGAAATGATCTCTTTACCTAAGTCAGACCCACAGGTCTTTAATTAATATGGTAATATATGGTCTTCCCCACATATAAGCTAATTTATTTGTTCCTATATATTTATCAGTGTTTTCTAGTAGAAGATAAGCTGCTAAGACTTTTCTAGTTTGCAGCTTTACTTGAATAGACGTATTTTAGTATCAAGCCCAATAATGAATGCTGGCTTCCTATATTAAAAAATATCATTGAAAATAGGCAGTTGTAGAAAAATAATAGAATAAGAAAAAGCTTTCTATGACTAAATACTATCCTTTTCTGTTGGCATTCTATATGTAATGAGACCAAAGAAAATCAGTAACTTCTCCCATATAAAAACATACTCCATAATTAGCGCTTCCTAATACCCCAAATATGCTTGTGTATACATGCTTGTGATTATTTCACAGTATAAAGCCTGGAGAGCCTGTATTCTAATTTTCAATATTTAAATAATAGAATATTATTCTAATACTTTCTTAGCCTTCTAAGAGTCAGTTGCACCTATGTATAGAATCAAATTAATTATTTAGAATCATGAACAGATTTTATGCCTAAAGCATTGTGAATATTGGTTATGGGAAATTTTCAATTAATCCAAGGAATTTTTTAATAGTCAAAATAAAACCAGATTTTTTTAAACTGAAAATTCTTATTGTAAAATTCATTCTACATGTTCATTCTGTGCATTTCTCTTAAATTGATTTGGGAATAATTGAGTCCACTGCAGTGACTTTAAGGGAAACTTTTATTTGGTAAGCACAAAGTCAGATTTTATTTTCTTTTACAAAATAAATTCTGTCCTAAACTATTAATACATGGGGTATTTATGGAGTTACATAATAATCTGTCCAATTTATTTATTTATTTATTTTTAAAATACATTCTGAGATAAAGTCACAGTTCTAAGAGATTTGGACAGTTAAATTTTAGGTCAAATTGTATTTCAGGAGAAGGCTGAAGGGCAGATCTCTCTCTGCCCATGTATGAAGTGATAATAATTTTGTTGCTCATTTTCTGGCTATGTCATGAGAGTTTTTATCAGACAGGGAGTGTGCTTACTGTACCTGCATAGCAGATTGACACAGTTGCACTTAGCTATGATTATTCAGAGACTATGTTAGAGACACGGTGTAGTTACAATGCCGGTTGCTCTCCAGCACGCTTCCTTGTATTTCAAAGTCATAGTATCTTTGATCTTATCTCTGAGAAATCTGACCTGATGCAACTGTATTGAAATGGAAGCTAACATTTTATATACTAAACTAACTTCACTTAACATGATTGAAGTGGCACTCTTGTATATCCTGCTCTACAACAGTGCAGTACTTCCATGGTAGACAATTAATGATGTTCAGGTTTCATTACCTGAAGAAGAGAAGGCTGCGAGGGGACCTAATAAATGCTTATAAATATCTCAAGGGTGGGTGTCAGGAGGATGGGGCCAAGCTCTTTTCAGTGGTGCCCAGGGACAGGACAAGGGACAATGGGCACAAACTGGGGCACAGGAAGTTCCGTCTGAACATGAGGAAGAACTTCTTCCCTCTGAGGGTGATGGAGCCCTGGAACAGGCTGCCCAGGGAGGCTGTGGAGTCTCCTTCTCTGGAGAT